>Ga0265594_1000785_pt1 | contig 25785 bp, 10 predicted proteins | sample saktaG_11_FD_190147 | JGI IMG/M metagenome (GOLD analysis project Ga0265594, IMG submission 190147) | Saline water microbial communities from Sakinaw Lake, British Columbia, Canada - sak_2011_5_24_80m | ecosystem: Environmental > Aquatic > Non-marine Saline and Alkaline > Saline ... | reverse complement strand
GTTTGGCTAGCGACTTCGGGTGCTACCGACTTCCATGGCGTGACGGGCGGTGTGTACAAGGCCCGGGAACGTATTCACCGCGGCATGCTGTTCCGCGATTACTAGCGATTCCGACTTCATGCAGTCGAGTTGCAGACTGCAATCCGAACTGAGACCGGTTTTAAGGGATTAGCGCCACCTCGCGGTATAGCCACCCGTTGTACCGACCATTGTAACACGTGTGTAGCCCTGGACGTAAGGGACATACTGACTTGACGTCGTCCCCACCTTCCTCCGAGTTGTCCTCGGCAGTCCTCTTAGAGTGCCCAGCATAACCTGATGGCAACTAAGAGCAAGGGTTGCGCTCGTTGCGGGACTTAACCCAACATCTCACGACACGAGCTGACGACAGCCATGCACCACCTGTATAACCGTCTCCGACCGAAGCCGGAGAGGCTCCTGTTTTCCCAAGAGTTTCAGCTATATGTCAAGCCCAGGTAAGGTTCTTCGCGTTGCATCGAATTAAACCACATGTTCCACCGCTTGTGCGGGCCCCCGTCAATTCCTTTGAGTTTCAACCTTGCGGTCGTAGTCCCCAGGCGGGATACTTAACGCGTTAGCTCCGGCACCGGATGGGTCGACCATCCAACACCAAGTATCCATCGTTTACGGCGTGGACTACCAGGGTATCTAATCCTGTTCGCTCCCCACGCTTTCGCACCTCAGCGTCAGTTTCAGACTAGGAAGCCGCCTTCGCCACCGGTGTTCTTCCTGATATCTACGCATTTCACCGCTACACCAGGAATTCCGCTTCCCTCTTCTGAACTCAATCTAAGTAGTTTCTCTGGCAGTTCTTCCGTTGAGCAGAAGTATTTCACCAGAAACTTACTAAGACGCCTACGTGCTCTTTACGCCCAGTGATTCCGGACAACGCTTGCTCCCCCCGTATTACCGCGGCTGCTGGCACGGAGTTAGCCGGAGCTTTCTTACAGGGTACCGTCAAAATCCGAAGATATTTTCGTCGGACCATTTCTTCCCCTGCGACAGATCTTTACACTCCTCAAAGCTTCAATCAATCACGCGGCGTTGCTGCGTCAGGCTTTCGCCCATTGCGCAAAATTCCTCACTGCTGCCTCCCGTAGGAGTCTGGGCCGTATCTCAGTCCCAATGTGGCTGATCATCCTCTCAGACCAGCTACTGATCGTCGCCTTGGTAGGCCATTACCCTACCAACTAGCTAATCAGACGCAGGCTCATCTTCAAGCAGTAGGTCCGAAGATCCCCACTTTTAATCCCGATAGATTATACCGAGACATTATTTGGTTTTAGCACCGATTTCTCGACGTTATCCCAATCTCGAAGGCAGATTACCTACGTGTTACTCACCCGTTCGCCAGTTTACTTACCCTCCGAAGAGGACTTTCTCCTTGACTTGCATGTGTTAAGCACGCCGCCAGCGTTCGTCCTGAGCCAGGATCAAACTCTCCGTTGTATTAAAAATAAATATAAATTGCTCGGGGTTATTTAAAACCCTACACCTTCACTGACTTTCGCACGTTCTCCATGTCAAATAACTTCTTATATGAGGTAAAGCTCTCGTCGAACTCTGCTCATAATCTCTTTTCTCAATTAGCGTGCAAATATAAGACAAATATTTTCACTGCACAAGAATTTTTTATAAAAAATACTAAAAAAGTGATTCCAATCGCAACTGCTCAGACAGGGGGTATATTTCCGTAAGAGAATTCAGGCTTTGTTTCATAATGCGATCAGAATATCGCTGGGCGGAAAAATAGGTCGAATACAGGTTCAACCCATAATAGATCAACGCCCCGGTCGCGGTATAATAATAAAACGCCGGATGGTATTTAAAGGTATACGCCGCAACCTTTACCATTCCCCAAAATCCTACCACCGTCAACACCCCGTCCCGGTATTCCTCCATCAAAATTCTTCCACCTCCGGGAAAAACCGCGGATAATGCGTATGCGCCCCATTCCTTCTTCCAATTCAGGACCGCTTCACGGTCACGAAAACTTATATACTCAGAAATGATCTCCGTCGAAACCTTCTCCGATGGGAACTGTCCGACAAGCGAATCGACGAGGTCAATTTCCTCTAAACGAATCAAACTATAGATCTCAATCAGACGAAAGGGATCCTCCTTTTGGCTTAAAGCGTAAGCGATAGCGCCTTCATAATCACCTTTTTCATAGAGAAAAGCACCCAGGCGTAACCGGTTCTCCAGATCGTACTTTGTATGGGGAAATTTCTCAACCGCCTGCCGGTAATAATCTTCCGCGAGTTTCATTTTTCCGCTTTTCCGGTAAACCGTGGCGATGCGAATAGTGATATTAGGTATCAACGTATCATGAGGAAAACGGTATAAATATTCATAATATTGCAAAATCGCATTGTTGTACTCGCCGGTATGAGCATAATGATCGGCAACCTGCAAAATATTTTTCTTCATATCCAAACCGTCAAACTGTAATGCCTGTGAATATGCAGGTTTAAAGGATATAAAAAGAACACAGATTACCGGTAATACATACTTCCTAATCTGGATAAACCAGAATTGTAGATTGTAAATTGTAAATTGTAAATTGCAAATTTTAAGGTCGCTTTCTCTAATCTTAGTCTTCAAAAACAATTTGCGCCACAGATGTTTCTGAAAAATTTGATGTTTAATATTTACAATTTGATATTTGATATACATTATGCTTTTTACCGTCGAGAACTCCAAAATTTCTTTATAAAAAAACACGAATATTAAAAGTAAGATACTAATAAATTTTATAATATAAAATACCGGCATCGTCTATTGTCCGTTGCTTAACGCAATAAAATCATCTTTTTTGTTACCGATTGCTTTTTTGTGCTCAACCTATAAAAATATATTCCGGAAGGAAGTGGTATATTGCGCTCATTCACGGCAGTCCAGTCAATCGTATAATGGCCCGGCGTCATCGTCTGATGAACCAGTGTACCGACGAATTCGCCTTTGATATTATAGATCGTCAGATCAACTGTCTCTTCCCTCGACAGGTTAAAAGAAATTACAGTTGTCGGATTAAACGGGTTGGGATAATTGGCATTAAGTCGAAATGAAGATTGAAGTCCCTGAGCTTGTTCTTCTTGGATCAATCCGGAAGCTGAATCGAGACGGGTCGTATTTTCACCGAGCCATTGCAACGAGCTATCGAGCAGGTTTATAAATTCTGTCCGATCTGCCGTCAATTCAATCGGAAACGCAAATGTAATCGTGCGGAAATGCGAACCGTCCAGACAGACCGCCATTCCTTTTCCACTGGTCTTACCCTTTAATATGCCTGAAGCGGTTGAATTCGGTTCAATGAAATCCGCCCAGTTTTCAATTGCGGAACCCCCGATTTGATACCGGATTGGCCCATAGGCTATTGAATCCGCAGAAAAGGCGGATGTGACAGGATTGTTTACAACACTAAGCATCAAGGTATCCGCCGACCCACCGGAAGATGTTATATCAGGATCACCGGTATAATCCCCGATCCCGAGGTAATCATACGCAAAATCGCCGGCTTCAAATCGCCCGGTGCCTATAATATTCCAGCGATACAGAAAATCCATATTTACCAACATCAGATTGCCGCCACTTTCCAAAAATCCGGAAATGGCATATATATCCTGAACAGAATCATCGGTAACCGGTAAAATCATTTCCTGTCCGTCGAGAATTATTAACGTTTGAAAACTGCTGTAATGAAGAACCGTTATATCAATGCCTTTATGCTGTTCGATATTCCAATAAAAATATGATGAATCAACTTCCTCTAACGCATCAATATAGTAAGAACCACTTCCGTACTCTGAATCGTCAATCAGTAAAATACGAGTCTCATATGGAGGTTCAACACATACGAAGGATTTTACCGTAGACACTTGAACCATTCCCTCTGAATCTCTCGCCCACACATAATAATAAAGAGTATCACCGTAACTATAACTTATATCTGCCCAGAAATTGTTATCTACATTATATACCATATCCAAAGTATCCGGCGCTCCATTTCGACCGATTCTTACGGTCAGGAAAACGTCAAAACTATCACCTTCCAGTTCAATAACTTCCGCCCAGATAGTCCGGCTCTCAGAAAACGTATCGCAAAAATCGGGAAGGTCCGTTATAATCGGCGGTATCGATTCATATACTACTTCAATCTGCATCATATGTGCGCCCCAATTATTGGAGCCGGATTGTACAACACTATACCATTTACCAATAACCGAATCATGCAAGGTTGTAAAACTCCGGCAGCTGCCATCGATGTCTGCATTATGAAAGACACCATCCTGCCAGATAGTCGGTCCGCCATTGTTATCCATTGAATATCCCACCCAGAAATTCAGGTCGTCACCGGAAAGTTCAATCGCTCTTTCGAGTTCTTCTACAATATGAAAGGTGTTCCATTCCGGAGCCCATTCGCCCCCCAAAAATTGCCCATTCGGATCTGTGGCATAACAAGTCTGTGTGGCCGATGAATCTAATAATTGTGGCAGTCCCGCATTGCCTGGAAACTGATAATTTTCTTCGACGATAGCAGGTGCCCATAAATACCAGCGAACCGAACCGGCACTGGCATTCTGCATCATCAGTTTGGTGACCTTCCCCGGCGCCAGCAACGTGAACCAGTTAATGCAGGTATCCGAGGGATCGCTGCCCATTCCCTGGTATCCCGCCAGAAAATCGTTATAGGAGATCGCACCTGCCGGCGGCTGAAAATAAAATATTGTATCGACGACTACACTACCGCCGTCATTCTGTTGAACCGACAGCTGATGATACACCGAACCGGTTTTTAACAGCGCAGAATTTTTGTTAAAAGACACAATTTCGATACTTTCTGCAAGTACAACAGCCGATATCAAGATCAGCAGAACAAGCAGTCCCGGTTTTTTAACCATATAAAACGAATCCTTTTCCAACTCTAAACATTGTGTAATTTTAATTCTATTTTCCCAAAAAGCCAAATTGAATTGCCCGACGCAATTTATTTACATGCTCTACATATACTACCCTAAATGCGAAATTGTTCAATAAAAAACTCTCTCTTCACAAAGTAAAGAGGGAGTCTGATTATTTTAAGGTTAATACGACCTACTTCACCAGCAAACACTTCCGAACCTGCTGAAATCCACCGGACTGAATCCGGTACAGATATACTCCCGAACTGACATTCGAAGCGTTCCAGATCACGGAATATTTACCCGGTTGCCGCGTTGTGTTTTCCAGCATCTCTACCAAACGTCCGTTAATATCATAGATTGACAGTATTACGGGACTGGTTTCGGGAATCTCATATCTGATCGTTGTTGCAACATTGAAGGGATTGGGGTAATTCGGGAGCAGACAAAATTCTGTGGGAACCTCCTCAAACGGCTCCTGATGCACCGCTATCGTCTGATAACTGATCTCCAGCCGCGGCCAGTACTGTTGGCTGTCCGAATCAGCGGAATAAAAATAAAGAATATCATGTCTATAATCTTGATCTGCTCGAATCGGAAAAGCCAGTCTATATTGACTATATTTTCGATTGTTAATTATATCATTTACCACTTGTTGCGTCACATCCAATTCTCGAAATCCGACATCCGGTGTTGTAGATATATAGCCAATATTAGATTCTAAAGTCAATGAATCACCTTCATCGCCGGCAAACCAGTGAATTCCCTGTAGGCTATCGCCATATTCAATATGAGAGACAGTACAGTAAGTCGTATCACCGTCAACCTTGAGCACCGGGTATTCACCCAGGACGCCATCACCGAATGATCGCCATTGATAAACTTTTAGATTAGCAGATATAATGTCAATGGATTGGAGCAACGAAGAAATGTCAAACGATAAATATGTTTTGTACGCTTCTTGAGGACCGTGGTCATTACTTTCATCATCACCGGCAGATAATGTCCAATGACTTATATCTACCCAATACTCATCATGCTCGTAATTATAAGAATAAACTCTCCCGTCTAATTTCTGGACACTGTAAATCACGGTGTCCTGTTCATTAGTTGTCGTTTTCCACAAAGGAGACGTACCTTGATACATAATACTTGATGTATAGCTCGATGAATTAGCACAATAATCAACGGCACATACGCTATAATATACTTTATCGTTATCCGATCCTATTGAGAACGAATTATCTTGGTAAAATGGTTTTGCAAACAGTCCAACAGAGCCGATAATTGCAGCAAGAAAAATCAATGACTTCCTTTTCATATTAACTTCCTTTTTCTTCACAACTTTTTCAGAAAATCACTCTATGACAATGTCTGTTGTTTCAATATAGTCAATTTGGGAAGGTTTGTCAAGAATCTGATCAAATATCATAATCTTGTCGTCAGGACTTCTATCCTGTATTACAACCAAACATTTATGCTAAATCTGATCCGGATGCCAGTCTTGATAATACAGAAAAAAGCCCGATGTTGATCACCGGGCTTTTAGTAGTATAGAAATCTTATTCTATAGATTATTTCAGAAATAGTATTTTGCTGGTCTCGAGTTTGCGTCCGTGCTCCAGTTGAATAAAATAAATACCTGATGTCAGTATATTTCCATAAGCAGATTTACCATTCCAATGTAAACTATAATATCCGGGAACTGTATGCCTGGCAGTGGTTTTATATACTTCCTGACCAAGCATGTTATAAATCCGCAATATAACTTCTCCATTCTGAGGCAAAGCATAAGGAATATTCACCGACGAGTTGAACGGATTCGGATAAGCCGACAACAGTTTGAACTGCTTGGGTAAAGCAACAAGATCATCAATAGCAAGATATTCCCGATTTGTAACGATAGTCAGATCATCAATTTTGATTCCCCAGCGATTCAATCCCCCGGCGTTTTCATCGGTCTTGAAACGAAAACGGATAAAGACCGGATCGTGATCAACACCACAATAGGGCGTTAAATCGGTCTCGTATTTAGTCCAGGATATCGACCGGGAAGCCATAACCTGCAATGACTTCCATTCACCCTCGCCTTCTTTTACTTCAAAAAAAGCGCTATCAGAACTGGATTCGAATTTCAGTGTGGCATAATAAGAAATCTGGGCATTATTGCGCCCCTGTAAATTCAACGGATATTGCAATTCGACAATAGTATTCTGATTAATCGGATATGAAACGCCATCACTGGAAATAAGGCACCCTACTCCGGAATAGACAAGTAGCGAATCGACAAGACGCGACCATACGCTTCCATCATTTGCCCAGCGGTTAATTTCAGTTTCAAAGCCGTCAATTAGAACACTGTCGGCGATTGAAAAGGAGAAATTGCCTGTTTCGGGATAACGACCATAATTTTTCGTCTGCGCCAGGTCATTAAATGTAATATAATAACTGATAACATCTCCATCGGAAAAAGTATTCGGGAAGCTGATATTTCCATGCCAGATGTTCTCTTTCACAAAGTCAAGAGCGACCGAATCCTGATAACCGGTAGATGCATTAAAATGAACCTTTACATTGACAGTATCAACGTTGACAAAATCTGTTATTGCAACAGCCACCGAATATTTACCCGACAGATCCACTGTGTTTTCAGGCAGATAAAAGGCTTCAGCCAACGGCGCTTCTGAATCCGGACCGGAATGGAATTTATAAACGGTTTTGGCGTTATACATTCCATCTGTGGTTTTGAAGAACACAAAATACTCGATGTCGGTATGATCGCTTACTGCCGGTAAATCAGCTGTAAAATGACCGCTTCCCTGATCGTTCATAACCATGTTTTGCCAACCACCTTCATTATACCGGTACCACAATTCGGTAATTTCCAGAGATTTAGCCGTTTGAACATCCGCATTAATAGTAAAGGGGCCGGCAAATTCGGTATTAACTAATTTGGGGAGTTTCACATCTAATTTTGCGAAATGATTGATAATTTGCTTTGCCGCATCAACACGAATATCTTCATTACTAATCGCCTCGAATCCACCAAAGGAGAAAAATATGGTAGAATATGGATCATCGGAGCCCACTGCCGCAGCCTGACCATTACTATAATTCAAAAGCGCGTAAGCGCCGGTCCGAGGGCTGATCTCATCAGGATATTGATTATCCAGAGCACGATTAGGTAGCATGAATTCAAAAGGCGGAAGGTCAAAGAATCCTGGCTCACCAACTGCTATAGCAGGACTAATACCACCGGCATCGGACAGGTAATCAACTGCTATATAATTTTCAAGCCAGGTTTTGGAGGCTCCGGAAGTGTGAAAATATTCATTGCTTTCACTGGTGCCATCCGCCAGATCCCAGGCAACATCTTGTCCAGACAGGAACAAGTTGCCACTGTTTTCCAGATAGTATGAAAGAACATTCCGGTCGTCGGTATTCAGAGACGGAAACGCCCATTCACAAGCCCAGATAACTATGGGAAACTTGACAATATAGGCATTATCGGGCGCTTCCCTATTCAACCAGTAATCATACACAATACCCAGCTTATTAAAAACATCATCATAATAGGATCTGATCGGTACATCATCTCCGGTACCGCCGCCGCCAAGATGATCATCAACAAACAGAACCAACGGATGAACCGGAATATTAAATTTGAAAGTGTCGCTAATGACAGCGTTTTCAATCACAATGTACATTGGAATCATCGAGGGCGGTAATGCATTGGCAAGAGTGACTTCAAAAGGAGTTTCACTATTGCTGTGGTCATATTCAGCATCCTCAATACCATATAGAGAATCTAAAACAAACTCCGATACATTTACAGTCAAACGATCTTCACCTTCTTCAGTAAGTAACTTCATCGTCGCACTGGAAGTCGGCGCCCAACGGTTTTTAATATGCACCACAATCTGTACCGTTTCACCGGGATCGGCGATACCATTATTATTTCCGCCGCTATCGGTTAAGTCCACTTTTTCCATTGAGAGTTTTGGTTGTGGAGAAACTGTTTCGGTGACTGCCCGGTAACCGTTGATCCTGCCACCTAATAACCCACTATATTCAGGATTTTTATTATCAATGTTATCAGCGGTTCCAACAACTTGGTACATTGCTTGACCGGCAGACCATTCAGGATATTTTGAACGAACCAACCCGACAAGTCCGGCAACAACTGGCGAAGCCATAGATGTACCCGACGCCTGCCCATAGTTGCCACTGGGATAAGTACTCAAAAGCCCCGGATCTTCACCTGTTCCGGCGCCTCCGGGTGCGGCAACTGTTGCATCCGGTCCAAAATTAGAATAATAGGTTTTGTAATCGTTGCCGTCAACCGCTGTGACCGTCATCGCCCAGGGCGCGACGCTGAGAGGATCTCCGATAAGTCCATTGTCATTTCCTGCCGAAGTAGCAATAGCTACATCGTGATCAAAGGCGTAACGCGCCCCTTCTAATACCGCCTGGCTATTTCCATAGCTCAGGTTGGCGACTTTTGCACCGTTATCACCCGCGTATATAAAAGCTTGCGACATCCAGGTAGAATATCCATATCCATTACCGCTGTATGTGGTCCAGCCAATTCTAAGGGGCATAATTTTACATCCCCAGGAAACTGACGCCACGCCGTCGCCATTGTTCGTCGTTGCCGCCGCCAATCCGGCGCAGTGCGTACCATGACCGTTCACATCCATCGGGTCGTTATCCGGATCTTCACCATCTTCCCATGGTGGGGCACTATCCGGATCCGGGGTTTCTGAAGTATCGCTTACTCCCGTAACCCAGTCCCAACCGACCACATCATCAATGAAGCCATTATTATCATCGTCAACACCGTTGGAATCCGCGACTGTAAACAGACCATCACCGTCTATATCTTCGCCCGGGTTGATCCAAATCTGGTCCTTTAAATCTTTATGCAGATAATCAACCCCGGAGTCAATAATCGCAATCACAACAGTAGAATCTCCCTTCACAACATCCCATGCTTCCGGCATCATTATTTGAGGTAAATGATACTGGCTCACATATTTCGGATCATTCGGCACGGCGTGCTGCGGTATGATATACACCGGCTCCGCCCACTCGACTTCCGGGTCCATGTTGAGTTCTTTGCATAATTGCCGAATATCACCCACCGGAGCGACTTGAACAATATAAATACGATCCAACCCAATTGATTTAGCTCGTTCGATAGATTTCAGCTTCTGTACGTCAACTAACGGTTTGACAGCATCTTTTACGCCTTTTGCCAGGCTGATTCGCCGGGCAAGAACAGGTACAGAATAGACGTCGCTTGTTTTACCGGCTAATTTCACAACGACCTGGTCCGGCAGGTATTCGTAACCCGCTTTCTGAACCGATGCCGCTGAAAGATATTGAGCAAACAAAAGACCGAGTAAAATAACAATAGATTTTCGCATTACAACCTCTTCGTTTTATTGGTCAAATATAAAAATGTATAATTAGAAAATAAATGATTCCGTTCACATAATTTTTTTCAAGTACATCCGTTGAAATTTAATCAACCCGATAATAAATCCAATACTATTTTAAATAAAAGACAAATCCGGTATTTTTATATCTGCCAAAACAACCGAAATTACTCTCACAATCTACTTTAACTCAAGCAGTTAATTAGAGTCTGTCTATAAAGTATAAACCACTTGCCGCAGGCATCCCTTGCGGGAGAAGTGGTTATTTTATACAAAGAATTATTTTATCACCATAATAAATTATGGTGTTGTCTCAAGGCAATATTATCAAGATAAAAACTTTGCTTGACCAATTAATTTTGAGAACTCGGCGGATAATTGTAATTTCCAAACGTGCTAAGAACATTTACGGTTGTCTGAGATAGTTTAATGCGAAATATACTTAAATTTTTAATTACTTTCATTTTTTGCCTTTTATCGGTCCTCTATTCTCAAACAGTCAGCCCGTTAATTCCCGAACTCATCGATCAGGTAAATATTGATAATCTAATCCGACATGTTCGCATTCTCTCGGGTGAAGAATCGGTCAGAATAAACCGGGTAAATACAATCATTACATCCCGGCAACTCGGGCATCCGGATCACGATATGGCCGCGGAATATCTTAAAGCCACTTTCAAAGAATACGGATACAGTCCCGTTGAACAACAATTCTACTTTGGAACTGATGAAGTATGTAACCTGCTGGCAACTCTTCGGGGAAAACAGTATCCGAATAAAAAATACATACTTTGCGCTCATTATGATTCCATTAATCTTTTAAATAACGAACCCGCACCCGGCGCCGATGATAACGCCAGCGGTATCGCAGCCGTCCTGGAAGCAGCCAGAATCCTGAAAAATATTGAAACCGACTATACCATTGTATTCGCTCTCTGGGACGCAGAAGAAAAAGGACTTTGGGGAAGTGAACATTACGCTTTTAACGCCGCCCGTGACAACGATACTATCCGGGGTGTTATTAATCTGGATATGATCGCCTACGATCCCGATGACAAACAGCTGTTCTCCATTAATACCGATGATTATGCCAATTCCATTGATCTTGGAAATTCAATCTATTCCATCTCAAATACTTATATTGATAGTCTGCAACCGATAATCTATTACCCCGGTTCAACCCAAAGCGACCATCGAAAATTTTGGGAGCATGGCTATAGCGCCGTTTTTATCGGTGAAGCCTTTCGGCACGGCGCTGATTATCCCTTTAATCATTATTCAACGGATACAATTGATAAATTTAATTTCAAATTTTTCCACAATATGTCAAAACTCGCACTGGCGACGATTACTGTCCTGGCAAATATTCACGTCTCGGATGTTGAAGCTGAATCTCCTTTTGTTCTCAATAATTTTAGCCTCGAACAAAACTATCCCAATCCCTTCAACGCCTCAACCGTGATTCGCTATTCTCTTCCGCATTCGAGTTATACAACTCTTATACTATACAACCTTATCGGTGAAGAAGTAGCTGTGTTAGTTCAGAAAGTTCAACCGACCGGATTTCATCAGGTTCATTTGAATGTCTCGGATTTACCAACCGGCGTTTACATCTATCAATTGCAACAAGAAGAAAACATCAGTTCCCGATCAACGTTGTTAATAAAGTAACCGAGTCCTTTTATATTCTCAATAAAAAATCCTTGAAACAAAAGAGGCTGACCATACAGCCAGCCTCTTTTGAGAATATTCCGAATTACCGGATACTATTTCAATAGCACCATCTTGGCGGTTTTGTTGAAATTACCAGCCTGAATATTGTAGAAGTAAACACCGGAGCCGAGCATGTGACCACTGTCGTCTTTACCATCCCATTGGATAGCATAACGACCGGCAGCGCGATGATCGTTGACCAGCGTTCTGATCTTCTGTCCCAGCATGTTGTAAACCGTCAACCGGACATCATGTTCAGCCGGCAGATCGAAAGCGATCGAAGTAACCGGGTTGAACGGGTTCGGATAGTTCTGCTTCAGCGCAAAGGCTGTCGGCAGAGCTTCGGCAACCGGCTCAATGGCAACATCGGCACCAAACCAGGCAATTACATTCGTCAGAAATGCATCGCGGTTGGCATCGTCCAATGCTGCTAATGGAAATGGAACAATCACTTTTTTTGAACCAAAGTCCTCTTTCCATGCCATCCCTGGAACTCCAAATTGACTATACCAAGCACCGTAACCTGCTAGCCAGGCATCAAGAATATAAGTATTGCCTTCAACACCCAAATTTACGGCGTCAAATAACTCAGCCATATAACCAAAAGGTAACTCATTTAAGCTGATTACTTCATCCATTCCAACAGTGAGGGCTTCATCGGTAGCCACTACGCCAACGGTGTCGTAGTTCCAATCATATCCAACCCATGCAATTCCAAGCACATCATATGCTGATTCGCCTGGACCGGGTGAATAATCACCATCATCAAAATGAGACGCAGCTACCATTTCCTCAGATGAAAAACAAATGTTTCCACCATTTTCTACAAAAGGATAGAACGGATTGTCAGCAGTGGCTTCTGGAAATGATTCTACCCAGTCTGCATAACCATGCCAGATCACGGATTCATACTGATCCAAAAATCCGACATAAGACGGTGGAACATATCCGGTAGCATCGACATCATACATGTCATATGCAACACCAATTCTGTCTAATGATGCAACAACTATGGAATCAACTTTACTACCATAATACCAGTCATAAGGATCATCACCGCAATACAGCAGAGCCGTATTAGTCGGAGTGAAGTCGATCATATTGAACGCCCACGGTCCGGCATAACCTATCAAGCCGTCATTATCGGTGGCTCTGACCTGGAAGAACAGAGTGTCACCAACATTCAGAGCCGGGATAGAGCCTAATTTGTAAGGACCCATAGGTGACATCGCAGTATAGGTATAGCTTATACCGTCAGTCGATGTTCCCAGTTCAACACTGGCAACCGTACCGTCAGCATCAGTAGCACCGGCAACAACCGAATAAGGACCGCTGTTGGCGGCAACCACATAGCGGGGACCTTCATAGATAGTTACTAATGGAGCCGCTTTCTCACCGAAGAAGCCAAGAATGTTCTTGACTACGGTATTGAACTGATCCAGATCGGCAGCTGCTTCGAGATACCAGGGCAGGAAAATCATCTTAAAAGTACCATCATACATGGTGGATGCTTCAATCCAATCAGCATCGCCTTCACTGTAAGCGAAGAATGGCGCCGTGGCATCGGTAGTCGGAGCGGCTTCATCCGCAAAGTTATAGCCAACTTCGGGGCCACCCATGAAGGTTATCGGTTCAACAACTAAAGTATCTGTGCCTAAGAAACCAGAAATCACGTCGTCAACAACACCCATATAAAGTGAATCGGTGCTGTTACCATCTGCACCCACATTGACGTCACTGGCGAATTCGGATACTTTCAGATAGTTGGAAATAAACGAATGCGTCGGAGTCTTCCACTCGCCGGACCATTCATCGCCTTCGGCAATGCCGATGTAGTCGGAGCTGACCAGGAAGAGATTACCGCCGTTATCCAGATACGTGGGCACGACCAAGGTATCCAAACCATCGGACAACAGACCGCCGGAGCCCTGTCCCTGTAACCAGAACAGAGAGCTGTAATTCTCCAGTGCGCAGAGAGTCGGAAAACCATAATCACTGGTGCTCCAGACATCATAGATCCAGCCGCCTTTGTTAAAAACATCAGTGTACATTTCAGGAACATCATTGACTCCGTCACTAACAACCAGGATCGTGGCGTCGGGATTGGCTTCCAGAATTTCGAAAGACTTTGGAGAGGTTCTCGACCAGTGCATTTCGCCACCGGTGTCATCAGCGCCGTTGTCTTCCGCTCTGAAATAATAGAATATTTCCGTGCCAACCGCATGACCTGGAATTTCACCGCTGTAAATATCACCCACGACATTAGCGGTGATATCAATGGTATCCGCAACCGCGATATCTTCGGTAAAGTAGATCAGCTGCGCTTTGGTAACGGCGCCTGTGAAAGTAGCCGTACCCATATCGTATATCTTAGCGGATACTTCATAGGGACCCGGATCACAGGAAGCGTAAACACTCGACAGTGCGGTTACATTCTGGATAAACGGCGGCGGATCACCGTAATAGTCCACCACTACACGCATGGTGAAGTTTAAACGACTGACCCAGTTTGGGATACCGGGAGAATAGGTACCGCCATCGTGGTAGAACTTAAAGCTGTGGTAATCACCTTTAGCGTGCTGTTCTTCGCCGGGACCGTAATAGACATCGGCTTCGCCGTCATTGCCTTCCGGGAACATTAAAGACACAAAGAAATCCCGTTTGCCAACGTCTATGGCGCCGCCAAGGGCGGTAAGGTCAGCTTCGCACCAGCCGGTTGCCAGGTTGAAACCAACCTGGGTAACGTTCATCGGAAAAGATCCTAACAGCGCCCCTCTCGGACTTGGAATACAATCCATATATTCCGTAAAACCATACAGTCCATTACCTTCGATAGATATCTGCGGTGTTACCGCCGTAGGCATCTCATCGGGAACATCATTGACATGAACTGTCAGCTGTTCGCCCAACAAACCGCCTTCATCACAGAACAGAACCTGAACTTTCAGAATTTCACATTCCGTAGCGGGTCTGAACCAGACACCCATACTGTCAAGCCCCTCAAAAATGAACCGACCATACAGAGGGCGCGTATAATCAATATACGCTTCAAATCCCTGAGTACCCTGAGCAGCATTAAAATCAAAATCATAGACCTGCTGAGTCGTTCTTAGCTGAGTTCTTCTCAGCGGAAGCAGTTCAGGATCATTTTGTTCAACCTTGCTCACCTTACTTACCGTGGGCACGATCCGCTCGGTGGCTTTCTTACCCTGCATGGATTCTTTCCATTTGATAATCTCGGCATCTTTCGGTCCGAGAGTTTCCACCCATGCAAAAGCAACATTCACCGCCAGTGTCAGAATCAAACACACGGCTACACATCGACTTAACAACCTTATCATTAAGGCCTCCTTTCTTTACTTGTTAGAGATATGTTTCCAACAACTTGATGAGTTCCAGAAAATCATCGGTTCTCCGGTACGTCACCTCGTAATTTCGATAAGAATACGTTAACAAAAAACTATTTCCCGTTGTAATATAGGGATAATCTTTATGTAATTTGACATAATTCCAAACAAAATCAAGTGGAATTAATTTCGTTGGTTCAAATATCCAATACCTTAATTCATCTTCCAGTGTATCAAGGTGTACTGAATAAACCCGGAAAACGCCGGCTCGGGGAGTCGGCAGCATCGTACCCCCGCCATCATAAAACGAAGCTAATTCAAAACTGAGCAAAGTATCGGTTCGCTGGGGATAGGTATAATCATCAATTGAGGGGAAAACCATGCGGTCGTGGCTTTGCAGATAGTAGTCAAAGTACGCCTCTTCATCAACAGGTGTATATTCGGTCCAGACGGTATCTCCCTGAGACACAACAACACTCTTATCTTTCATACTGACGACATTAATAGCCCCGCCGCTCGGAAGAATGCCAAAGACATTGCCGTCGTCATCTGACTGCACATATACTTCTTCCGTTAGTGTATCAACGGTGATGCTGCTGAGTATATCTTCATCAATGAAATCCAATGCATCGCTGAAACGATGCAGCGTGTAATATGAATAAGCCATCAGTTTTTTTAAAGCCGTAACGTCAAAATCGGGATCGTGCTCGCTGCTGTAATCACTATTTAAATGTATAACTGAATCGGCATATTGCAAACCGGTTAACAATAGTCCTTGAGCCTGGTCCTCGCTGAGTTCTTCACTTAGCGTTCCGGCAACTTTCTTGACATAATTCAAGAGAAACATACCGGCGTAGGCGTCCGCTCCAAGTTCAATATTGCCCTGAAGTTTAGCCAAACTTATCACAAAACTGAACTGAGACGACGCATCTTGGAATTTCCTGGACCTTAAGTAGGTCCATGCCAAACCATTATAGGCGTCGGCTACTTCCGCATCCCGTTCAGCAACAGTGATAAAATGTTGCTCAGCCTCACTATAATTACCGTTCTGGTAGGCAAGCCAGCCATTAGCCAGTTCATCTGTGACGTTGGTAAATGTCGTCGGTATGTCATTGCTGAAATCGTCGCTGCAATAATAAAACAACGACGCAAGCAAAACAATGCAGAGGACTTTCCAAATAGTATGTCTGTACTTTATCATCATCCTATCTCCTCATTATTTAAGGTACATCATTTTTTCAGTTGCCGTAAATTCATCGGTAATCATCCTGTAGATATAGACTCCGGAAGGCAGCATCCGATTAGTATCAGAAAGCCCATTCCAATCGACCGTATAATACCCGGCTGCCTGAACGCCCCGATGGAGAGTTCGTACTTTTTCACCTATCAGGTTATATAATTCGATCCTGACATCCGCTGCCTGAGGCAATTGATAACGAATTGCCGTCGAAGAGTTGAACGGGTTCGGATAGTTCTGTTTGAGGGCAAAGGTATTAGGAAGCAGTTGTAGATCGGCAACAACAGTTTCTTTTGCATAATAAACCTGGAATGTACCAAAGCGATCTGTTTCAAAACTTACATGACCTTCGGCTGCCTGTTCAGCTGAGGCAACAGGAACCAGCTGACCTTTTTCACTACGAAATACTATCGGTATCGCATCGGCAGTTTCCGGCAAGCGCGTTAAATCAACTTTTATACTAATGCTAACCGGTTTTTTCAGACTTAAATCAACCGGTCCAATAAAAAGCACGTCGGATATCGGCGTTTTCAATTCGGACTCTATTCGTAGCTGCTTTGCCAAATCGCCTTTGGAAACAAAACTTGTAATTCTCTGCCGACCGGCTATGGTTCCTTCCGGGATATTAACTGTGGCTGCATTATCTGCAATGGACAGGTTGGCTGCCATACCGCTACTGATCTTCGCCAACGTACCGGAAGAAGATACAGAGACATCGGAGCTGCTTAGATTTTCACCAAACAGTTCGACTCTCACATCAGTAGCTTCGGGATTAATCGCAGCGAGATCAATTATCTTTGAATAGACAATATCAGCATGGTCGTCATCAACATAGAATTGAGACAGCGCAATATTTGTCGTATCTCCATCCAGAATCAGATAGCCAATGGGTCCGTCAAGGTCTGGAATCGCATCTCCATCGGAATCATACAGCCTGGCTTTTCCGGCATCGTCATAAATCCGGTCGTCCGTATAACAGAATATATTCAGGTAATCAGGCGCTCCGGCATTGTGGTTAAACCCAACAACAAACTCTTCTGTCGCAGTTACAGTATCATGAATAACATGAGAAGTTCCGGCAGGATCAGGAGTATCATAAACATTTACGATAAAATAAAGCATTTGATAAGGTCGGCTGTGATCAAGTGTATCGGTGCGACCAAAATCAGTTAGTTCACTATACCGACCGATATTTTCATTATCCAGGTCCATTACTGCAAGAACGAAATCGTCCTCTTTCTGCTTTATTACAGAAAAATCTAAAGAGGCTTCGTTTTCCCCATTAAAAATAACCGTGCCACTTAAATCCGGACACCAGAAATAATTATTTGCGTCCCAGCCGGTAGTAATGTAGTAAATCGTGCTCCAGGCTGTTTGAGGTGTAATGTATGGTGAATTGGCGGCGCCAAAACCCCAGTCGAAAATACGGGAGCCGTGAGTTACTTTAATATCCGGGAACGTATATTTTACATCGACGCCCGGTAAATCTAACATATCAAAATGAACCGCCGTAGCGAAGTCATTGTAAAGCTGTTTAAATGTCGGTCCGCTTAATGTTGCCAGTTCAGCTTCAATACCTTCCATCCCGGTCTCCGTGCGGGCGACGAAAGCTTTCATCTTTTCGGCTGTATTAAGATAGTGGCTGTACAGATAGTCAAAGAATACGAAGTTATGTTCATAGTCTTTCACGATGGGTGTAATGTCACCTACAGTAATCAGGTTATTGTTTGAGCTTATTGTATAAACTAACGAAGTGTCTTTCAAACCGGCAATCCATTCGCCCAACTCAGCCATACCCCGTACAACCCATTCATCTTCGGGTACTTCCTGAGTCTGCAAGACTTCTATTGTCAGAGCATTTGCGATGGCTGCATACGCATCTGTAGAAGTGAGATCCAGAGGATTTGAATCAATGTAGATAATGTCCATAGCGTTGGATGTCGAACTTTCTGAATGTGAAAGTTGATCAACAGGATTAAAATAACCGTCAATGAAAGAGACTCCGTCACCGGCATAGTCGTAATACCAATCCTGCATATCTGCGATTAAACAGTATTGTTTTGCATCGCCATCTACATCGGGCAAATCTCCAAACCAGGTCGTAATCGTATTGTGAATAGCCAGGCTATCAAAGGCTTCTGCGATGTGGTTGACCTTTTCAGGATTGATATCGCGGTGCGCTAACCCAATATTCAAATTTATCCAATTACCGGATACAGCCCCCTTCTTCATCAATCCGCCTGTATGACAACCAATATAAAGATTGCCATCAGGGTCAAAAGCAATACTTCTGACATCATAATTCAGAGTGTCTCCGTCGCTGGCGCCTGTGGTAATCAGTCCGGTTTCTTTCATCCAGCTGCTTAAATCAGGCAGGTCCGAAGAAAATAGACCATTGCCGGCGGCAATATAAAATTTACCGTTATTGACCGCCAGGTCATATACCTCGATACCAAAATCATATACAGTATCGGCAACTGATTCTGTGCTGACTTTATACAATCCTGTTTCGGATAGATAATATACTTCATCGTTGCCGACAACATATATTTTGGAAACTCTAATATTAGATGGTAGAAAAACCGATACACCGGCTATATTATCATAACCGGCATAATCAATCCCGGAAGGATCGTATACGGTCGCATCGCTATAATACATATTATCAGCGTTAATCCCAACAAACAGCACACTACCCTCTTTGCGGACCTTGGCTGACCAGTAAATATTTTTTTCCGCATCTATGATATTGACATAAGTGTTCTGCTCAACTCCTGAAAGATAGATTTTGAGCGCACTGCTTGCGGTATCATAGACACTGGAATCAACCGTAGCGGTCCCTCCGCCTAAAGGCATCCAGGCGGCTTTTTTACCATCGATATTTACAACGCCTTTATATACGCCGAGTTCGGTGCCGATGTAAGCCGTGTCTGCTACATTAATAAAATCAAAAACCGACAGATGGTCCCAATCTCCGGAAGTTTTTGGTAATCCGCCACCGATGTCGATGAATTTTGACTTTTGAAAATAGAATAATCCCGCCTGAGAGCAGCCATAGAAATCGTTATTTGCATCAAAATCCGTCACCCGGCTGTCCCATTTTATCTGATAAAATGGCGGATAAACCGTCTTTTCATCAGTAACATCATAATAGTTAGACAAACCTCTGGTTTTAGGAGACCAGGTGCCGCCGTTGTCTTTTGATTGATAAATACCGTCTTCGAAACCGCACCACCATTCACCATCTCTCATGAAAAAAGCGACGTCAACGGTGGTCCGGTGAACGATAGGCAAATCTCCCTCAGGATGATTCGCACCATTGTAATCCGGGCTGATGATTTTCGTGCCGCTGCCGCTGACAAATTGCCAGGTTGCCCCTCCATCGTAACTCGCATAAAGTCCCGAGGTCGTTGATATCAGGATATTATCCGAATTTGTTGGAGAAATACTGATATCATTGATTAGTGCGTCCTCCGTAAAAATATAGTAGGAATCACCGATTTTCTGGCAGGTCGCTGTTATCGGGTAGTAACCGGTAAAAAACCCCTGACCATAAACCCAAAACAGTTGTTGAGTCTGTCCTTCAGTCGGAGGAACAATTTCCGAATGAAGAGGAATGATAAACCAGAGACATAATAGTAAGAATATCGCATACTTTTTCATACTGTATCCTCCTCAGTCCTTATAAATTAAATGCCAGCGATATATTCGTGACAGGTTCCAGGATATCAAACTCCGACATTGCGATGTTGAAGCGTAATCCCTTCCAGTTGATTCCGGCGCCGAAAGAAAACCTGCGGAGATCCTGTCCCTGGTAAGTCGCCTTATAAATAGGCGATCCGTCTTCCTCAAACCCGGTCAGTTCGTCATATTGACCCAGAGAATATCCCGCCCTCAGAGCCAGAATGTTCATAAACCAATATTCTGCGGCTAAATTATACCGCTGAATATTATCGTTCGGTTGTGTAATAACGGCTGATACGGTTAACTTGTGATTCACATTATTAATCGGATCAAAAGCAATACCGAACTGGAAAACGAGAGGCATATGATATGCCCGGAATTCTCTTTTTTCCGGTACTTCCACAGTTAGATAACTGGTAGGATCGTCAGGGTCCGGAATCTGTTCTTCGGTCAAAATTGTATCAGCGAGTTCATAATCATAATAATGACCACCCGGCTGAATTTCGGGTCCGAAGTTTTTAATAACAGTTCCAAACCGGATTGATTTAATACCTGTAACATAGTAGGTTCCCAGATCAACAGCCCATGTCCCACCTTTGCCGAAATCAGATGTTGTACCGGCAAGCCCCGACACTAAATCTTCTGCTACATATTTAATATTTGTACCAAAAGCAAATTTATCGGTTAACCACTTCGAATAAGTAACTCCAAATACAGTTCCTGTCGTTGTGAAAGTATTCCCGGTCCCTTGCTGATCTGCAATTGTTGTTTCCTCCATTTCACCGGAATTCATGTGCGATAAAAATAACGCCACAGAACCATACCGTGCTAAATTCCAGGAAACCGCAGCAGCGTTGAACTGAATATCGGCCAGCCAGTTAACATTCGAGAAGAATACACTCCCACGCTTAACCAGAGATAAATTGGCAGGATTCCAAAACGATGAGGAAGCATCATCTACCAACGGGAGGACAGCATCGCCGAGCGCCATTCCGCGAGCTCCTATGTCGATCTTTAGAAACTGAGCGCCGACAAGACCCACTTTGGCAGTCTGCCCGTAGGCGCCTGCTCCAATCAGCAGGCATGTTAATAATAATATGTAATACCGCTTCATAGAAACGCTCCTAACTTTTATTCGCCACGTAAAATAACAAATTTTCCGACTTGCTTCTTATTTCCCGGTGTTTCGATAATAAAAATGTACATACCGGAAACCACATCCTGTTCATTCCGTGAAACCAAATCCCAGGCTTCATCAGAAGTTCCGTCAGTATGATAAATTATATCTATAATATCCCCATAAAGGGTTAAAATAGTGATTTTACAAGCCGGCGGCAGATTGGTAAAGGATACTTTGTCCTCATACTGAACTTCCAAGGGAGAACCGCCTTTATAGGGATTCGGATATACTTTCACATTCAGTTTTCCAACTTCCTGATCTTTTGAATAGACCTGTCTCGGCATTACACCAGATGGAGCTCCCGTTGCCGGATCAACCATAAAGTTTACTTTAGCGCTTTCAATCTGCGGAAATTCAGGTCTGCCGTGCGCTGAGGGATTATCATAAGCCGTCACAACATAATAGTAGGGCAGGTTATTAACAGGTCTGTCAACACTGAAAAGCGGATTACCATCGGCATCCTTGAAAACACCGCCGGTATCAATAAAACTGTGCACTAAATCCGGTAAATTCTTGTAAATCTTATCACCATTTTCGTCGACAAGCGTATCACCCGTTTCAAAATCGAGAAGATAGATCGGACCGGACACATTATCGAAAGCGGCGACCATTGTCCAGGTTTGGGGTCGGTATTCAGCCCGATAGATTCGATATCCTTCAAAATCCGGAACGCCGATCAACGGATCGGCAGCAGTCTCTGCGCTGTTGTCCCAGGCTAACTTTACACCACGATCAACCGGACTGTATTTCAGTACAGGCACTGGAGGCGGGACCGGCAGCAGATAATGATCATCTTCAAACGGACCGGTTGGGTTATACGGATTGCCTTTACTGCCGGCATAATATGCTTCTAAGGCGTTGTCGGCATTTTGACGTAATCCCTGCATACCTAATCCGACGATTGCGGCATAGACAAACCGGAGGGTGTCACCGACCAATATTTCAGGATAGGGTCCGGTTGTCAACATAAACCGGTAATCAAAGGTCGGCGCCCCAATGTCAAAAGGATGCGGCATAAACATATTATTCATGCTGGATACATTCGTGCCCATCGCGTAATCGTATTTGTCCCGGTCGCTGCCCGGATCGGATTCCCAATTCCACCATTGGTGTGAATAGACGCGCATCATATTGTCATCGGCAGTTTGATTATATGCACCAAATTTCTTAAAGAAATCCGTATAGATCAGACGACCACCGATGAATCCAGGAACTTTGCCCCTCTCGTTCGTGTCCTCTTCCGGAGTAGAGGGATCATCGCCATCATACATATAAGACATATTTCGAGGAACAACATAACCATGCAAGGTATTGCCGTTAATCACTGCCATCTCTCCGGCAACTGTGCTTATCTCAACACCAGCGATAGTCGTCGTAACAGACGTTTGCCAGCGGATTGGCGGTCCGTTTTCATCCAACACAACCGTATAGCAGTCGTAAAATCCGTCGGGATGAATCAATGTTTTGTCATAATTGGGTTGATCGTATGTAGGACTTCCAACATTTCTCCACCCGTATGGAATTCCCAGGTCGTCATACCCTAACATTATACCATCCTCATCCCAATCAACGTTTTCAACGATATCTTCCGTATACGTTATCTGGGATGGTGGATTGCTGCCATCCCAACCATCAAAATCCACTAAATCGTCAATGTTTGCACTAGTTGGGTCGGTACCGGTACCAACATCACAATCAAAGACCCAACTGACCACGACATTATTTAATACATCCCCGTAGGGACTTCCCCCCAACTCTTTAACGACCTCATACTCATAAATTACGAAATCGTCATAATCGGGTGTACTCCATGTCAGACCTCTCTGATACACTTTAACCCCGATTGGATCTGTGTCATGAAGATCAGCCTGAAAATCATCGAAAATCACATAACTGTCTTCAACCGACTTACCGGATCCCATGAAAAAGGTTGATCCATCGCTGGGCTTAAATTCATAATTGCCAAAATCGGCGTGACTGACTCGTTTTTCCCCATCAACTTCCGCTCCAATCCAAAAGCGACCTTCCCAGTTATAGTGAGTTCCGCTGCCGCCGGGCCATTCATAGGAAGGTAAACCGGCTGGCACATTGGGGTCGCCATAATTACCATAATTGCTGGTAGCGGTCCAGACCTTGCCTACATTATGTACTTTGAATTCCTCAATGGGGCGTGCAGTCGGTTTACCCAACTTCATATCAACAACTTCTTGCTTGTTGCGCGCAAACAGAAAAGAGGTTGATAGAGCCAGCACTAAGAGAACTGTTAATAACTTATAAAATCGATTAGGCATCTCCAACTCCTTAAAAATGTTTATATTGTAATCTAGAATTCAATGGATACACCAACACGCACTACCCTGCCTTCGTTATACCAGCCTGGAACTCCGAGGCGACCGCCGGCAGGATATTTTTTATTCCAGTCAACCTTGCCATCACCGTTTGTATCCATTATCGTCATGTATTCGTCTTTTATAGATTCATCGACGTATCCATCGCCGTCATCATCTATTCCATTATTCCCTAGATCACCATACTCGGCGCCAAAATAGCGGGCATCGCCATCATCATATTTTTTCTGAATAGAAGTGTACAGATGATACCATTCGACATCATTGATACCATTCATATTCACGTTATCGAACAGGTTCTTCACCCACACAAAAACAGACGCATAGGTTTGATTTTTAATTCTGAAACGTTTGTTAATCATCAGGTTTGCGACAAATGTAGCCGGACGTCTCTCGGTATTGACTAAAACTTCAAGAGTTCGTGACGCCGGAGTATAGGGCACACCGGATCCATATTGCATCGTCAGATCGCAATGGGTATCAATATAAGGTACAATCGCCTTCAAAGTTGCGTTTACTGAATGCCTCTGATCCCAATCTAAATAACTTTCATGTTTCGGAATGATCTGACCGGCCCAGGTAAAATCATAATTCTGACGAGATGAAGAACTTTTACCGCGGCCAATACTATAAGTATAATTAATGTTACCCCCAAAATATTTCCCGGGTCTCTTATAGAAATCAACTTCAAATCCGCGGACGTTACCATAATCTATATTATAGTAATAGGAAAAGTAGTTTGAGGCGGAATAAAAAATCTGCCGCATATCGGTTAAGCCCTGAATATCTTTCTGGAAACCCTTGATTTCCAACCGCATATCGTTACCAATCTGGTGGCGTAGGCCGACTTCAAATGAAGTCGTGATTTCCGGCTCCAGATCGGCGTTGCCCACCATCGGAAACGCGCCTGAAAAATCCCAGTTTACATTTCGATACAGTTTAAAGAAAGAAGGAATCTGGAAATAACGTCCATAGTTAAAATAAAAAACATCTCTGTCCGTAATCGGATGAGCAATACCAAGGCGCGGACTCCAGTAAAATTTTGACTTGGCGCTGGTTGGATCGGCAACTTCTCCACCGGTAGCTACATTTGTAACCGGATTGTCTAAATCGCTGGGGATATTATCCCAGTTCGGGTCAAAATAGTCAAATCGCAATCCGAAATTAACAATCATGCCCTCGTATTCCATCTTATCTTCTGCAAACATTGCAAAGATATTCGGACGAATGGCTTCCTGACCTTCTTTTCCCCAGTCATGGCTTTTCCCCAGATTTTGGCCATATATATTTCCGCCCGATGCCAGATCAACATCATGATCGAAGATGTTGTATAATTGATATTCAAAACCGGCGCGGAGTTTATGATTATTGTCAATCTGATTGGTATAAGTCGATTTGATCGTCCAGATATACTTCTCATCGACATTCCATCTCAGACGGTAATAGGTCAAACCCTGACCATATAGATAGAATTTATCCTTATCCTGAGCATTGCCGAATGGCACATCTTTCCACTCCATCCACTTGGTTGGATCATCAGGATAGGCGTCTTCGGAGGCGTCAATATAATCGTTGTTGTTATCGTCAACGAATAAATCCGTGCCATACGGATCAAGTAAATTGTTGCTATTCAGATCTTCACCGGGATCTAAAACACCATTGCCGTTCAGGTCTTCGTTGATCCGCTCTTTTATATTGTACTGCATGTATGTCCGGAATTGGCTGGCTTGAATTTCAAAATAAGATTTGGTATTGATATTATGAGTCCATTTAATCTGAGTCTGCGCTGACTGGCGATCCCACTCTCTTAAATGATCAAGCATATTTAGAGCATCTGTTGAATCACCATCGTGATTTAAATCTAAAATATCCCAGATTTTATTAGAATTCCTGTCTTCATCACGATAATCCCG
>Ga0265594_1000784_pt1 | contig 25793 bp, 21 predicted proteins | sample saktaG_11_FD_190147 | JGI IMG/M metagenome (GOLD analysis project Ga0265594, IMG submission 190147) | Saline water microbial communities from Sakinaw Lake, British Columbia, Canada - sak_2011_5_24_80m | ecosystem: Environmental > Aquatic > Non-marine Saline and Alkaline > Saline ... | reverse complement strand
TTAAAGCACTATCGGGATAATGCAAGAAAATCTGAAGAAGTATATGGGAAACTCTGAAAACCCAAAGGGAACAAATATAATAAACAATCTGACTTCGACAAAATATTTCTTAATAGCTATGGTTATTAAGAAATATTTATGTCTCGCATCTTATTCATTATATTTGTTTCTTGAAAGAAATGAATTAATAGAAGTCCCCTATATGTTTTTATTTCATGGAAGTAGAGACGTTGCATGTTTACCTCGTTAGATATGTTCTTTATCCAACTGGGGCAATGTCTCTACTTTTAGTGAAATCGCCTTGATAGTTCATCACATTATTCTAAAATAAAAAAAATATTTTTTAAATAATATAAAAAAATTTGGAAATTTTATAAAAATTTTGTATTTTAGCAAAAATCTTAGTTAAATTATTTTTTTTTTTATTATTATGAATAAATTACAACATATTATTAAAATTAATACGGACTCACAACAAGGATTATTTGATATTACAGAACAAGTAAGTGTATTAGTTAAAAATTCTAATATACAAACAGGAATCGTAAATGTTTATGTTCGTGGCTCAACTGCTGCAATTATGATTCAGGAAAACTGGGATGATAGCGTTCAAAAAGATGTTGTTAACCTGCTTAAAAAATTAATACCTCCGGGAATCTGGCTACACGACCATCAGGATAATAATGGCGATGCCCACCTGAAAGCAGGTATCGTAGGACCAAGCGAATCAATACCAATTATAAATCACCAACTCGGACTATCAACATGGCAAAATATTTTTTTATGCGAATTTGACGGACCAAGAAAACAAAGAGAAATAGTAATAACAATATGCAAATGTGAAAATTTATAAGTATTATATAAAACATGAAATAAAAAAAAATACAAAAATTATTTGTTTTATTAAAAAAAAGTTGTATATTTGTATCGTCAAATCATTTTTTTAAATAAAAGATGACAAATAATATTTAATATTCATGAAACTCTGTAAAATAAATATTTTATTTAATCTTCATAAAATTGTTTATACAATAGCTATCCTGAATTTTTTGATTTTTTTCTCATTTAATAGCAATGCTCAAATATCAAGCGGCACTTATACAATTGGCGGAACTTCTCCTGATTATGCTAATTTTACTGCTGCTGTCAATGATCTAAACACTAACGGCGTAGCAGGTGACGGACCGGTTACTTTTAATGTAAGAAATGGAACGTATACCGAAAATATTACCATTAACCAGATTACAAATGCCAGTTTAACAAGCAATATTACTTTCAAGTCGGAAAACAATGACAAAACATTGGTAACTCTGCAATTTACAACAGAATTTGCATACCAGGCTGTTATAATATTGGACTGTGCCGACTATATTACCTTTAAACTAATGACAATTCAGGCACTTGGAACAGCTTACACATGTGTAATAAAAGTAATAAATGGTGCTACTAACAACAATGTTTTAAATTGTAATCTGACAGGCGAAAATTTGGCTTCAGGTACAGGTTATGCCGAATCTATAATTTATTCTACATCAACAGCTACTTTAGATATTAATAATGAATATAAGAATAATGTCTTTACAAATGGCAGTCATGGAGTATGTCTTCTGGGATCGGGAACAAATACAGAAACAGGTACAGTAATTACCGACAACGAATTTGTGAATCAAACAGGATATGGATTAAGGATCAATTATCAGGATGATATAGTAATAACCGGCAATACGATTTCCTCAAATAGAAATACTACATGGTACGGTATGTATTTGGATTATTGCGATGGTGCAATTGAGGTAGCATATAATAAAATCTGGAAAACAACAGCCGGTCAGGGTTACGGAATGTATTTCAACCAGTGTAAAGCTACCAGCGGTGCGAGAAGTAAAGTATATAATAATTTTGTGCATATGCGTGGAACATCAGGAACAGGTTATGGAATATACTCAAACTATGCCGATTTTATAGATTTCTATTACAATAATGTTAATACAACTCATACAAGTACCAGTTATTCTGCTCTAAGAACTGCAGGTGGTCAGGATGGTACAGGGACAATCAGAATAAAGAACAATATTTGTGTAAATACCGGAGGAGGTTATGCTATTTATGTAGGCACTACAGCAGGAATTGATGAAATTGATTATAATGATTATTATGTTACAGGCACTAATTTAGGATATTGGTCAGGTGCTAAAACTGATATGACCGCATGGACAACAGCATCCGGGGAAACCAATTCACTTAACCTTGACCCTTCATATACCGATGCTGCTAATGGTAACCTGCACATAGGCAACAGCAGCATGGAAGGTGAAGGTATAAATATAGCGGATATTACTGATGATATTGATGGCACTGCACGACCAAATCCGCCAACTATCGGCGCACATGAGATTGGAACTGCATCAGGTCCGACTATTACTGTTGTTGGCACTCTTACACCTTACGAAACTTCTGTGGGAACTCCTACTTCTGCACAAACTTTTACTGTTGAAGGCAGTAATTTAACTAATGATATATTAGTAACACCACCAGCTCATTTTCAGGTTCAGGAGCAGGGCGTTGGACCATGGTCAAGTAGTGTTACCTTAACACAGAGCGGTGGTACTATTTCTTTAACAACTATTGAAGTTAGATACAATCCTGTCTCTGCCGGCTCTCATAATGGCAATGTGGCTTGTTCCAGCACCGGTGCAACAACAAAAAATATAGCCGCTCAAGGCATATCAACTAATTGCTCAGGTGCATTTCAAGGAACTTATACTATTAATCCCGGATTAGCTGCAAGCTGCAATAATTACCAGACAATTTCTGATGCAGTTTCTGATTTATTAGACGGCACACGTAATGATGATAATTGCTATTACCAGGGACCAGGCATTGACGGAACTATATATTTTAATATAGCAAATGGTACATACAATGAACAAATTAAAATTAAAAATATATCAGGCACTTATGATTCAATTATTTTTAAATCTGCTTCGGGCAATTATAATGATGTAACAATAGAATACAGCTGTCCTCAGGATGGAGATATTAATAACTACGTACTTCGTCTGGATGGAGCACAATATGTAACAATCAGAAACTTAACAATACAATCTGTAGGTGCAGGTTCAACTTATACTAAAGTTATTGATATTACAGGAGATGCTCATAACAATAAAATTATAAATAACAACCTGATTGGCAAAACAACTACCAGTCAGAGCAATGACAGAAAGGCAGTAGTTGCCTCTTCCAGTGATTTTAATAATGATAATAATGAAGTAAGCAATAATGTATTGACAAATGGTTCACATGGTGTATATTTTAGCGGAATAGCTTTTAATAATTTTGAATCCGGCATACTTATCTCTAATAATACAATAACAAATTCATGGTTTACAGGTATTCATTTTCAGAATCAAAATGCTCCAATTGCCAGAAATAATTATATTACTACCAATTCAACAAGGACAGATTTTAAAGGTATATATACTTACTATACTGATAATGGAATGAAGCTACAAAAAAATCAGATATACGCAACTACTGCTTATGGCTATGGTATTTATGTATATCTTAGTGATGGTACAGCAGGAACTTATGGTGAGACATCTAATAATATGATATATATCGGTGCAGGAGCAGCCACCGCAAATTATGGAATTCAATTGAACCAAAGCAATTATCAAAAGGTTTATTACAACAGTGCTGTCTCAAATAGCAGCAATACATTAAATAGCGGTGAACTGAATTGTGCTTTTAAGTCATATAATACCAATAATAACCAGATTATTAAAAATAACATCTTTTTAAATGCTGATGCAGGATTGGCAATATTTGTTGATATAGCAGCTTCTATTGAGGAACTGGATTATAATGATTTATATACTACAAATGGTTTGGTTCTTGGCAGATGGGTAACTAGCTCATCAGCAGATGCAACACTGACAAGCTGGCAAGCTATAACACCGGGAACAGAAGATGAAAATTCCATTTCTGCTGACCCTTTATTTACTTCAAACACTGATTTGCATATATTAGAAAGCTCACCATGTATTGACAAAGCAATTGATATTGCCGATGTTACAAATGATATTGACAACGATTCCCGTGCAACAGATATAGGCGCTGACGAATATGGCAGTGAAGTACAACCTATTGAATTATTGTTTTTTACTGCTGAAGTAAATGATAAAGAATCCGTTGTCCTGAAATGGAAAACAGCATCAGAAATAAATAATGATTATTTTACTGTTGAAAAATCTGTTGATTGTGCTAATTTTGAATTAGTTGATATTATAAAAGGAGCTGGCAATAGTAATACAATTTTATATTACGAAACTTATGATGATAAACCATATATTGGAACAAATTATTACCGCTTGAAGCAAACCGATTATGACGGAAATTATAAATACTCTGATATTCGTATAGTATATATTAGTTTGGTTAATGACAAAATAAGCATATATCCCAATCCTATAAAAAATAATATCAATATTCAAATTAATTCAGACGAAAAAACAGATGTGTCAATAGAAATTATTGATATAAATAGAAAAGTTATTTATAACAGAAATAAAAATTTGAACAAGGATAACAACCTTATTGAGATAAATGTAAGTGATTTGAACAGTTCTGTTTATTTTGTTAAAATACTTAATAATAAAGGTTATATACTTTTTACTAAAAAAATAAGTGTTATTAAATAATCAAAACATTGTCTCTCATATACATAAATAATTTCTGTTGATATTAATACCAATTTCTAATTACTTTCATTTATAAATCCGATGATTTTAAAATTAAAATACTACTTTTGTATTCAAATATTAATAAAAAATTTAAATTATGAAAACATTTTACCAATTATCAAAAAAAATTTTGTTGTTTCTGTGTTTTACAATAGTTATATATGGAAATAATATTTCAGCACAGACAATACTTTTAGGTCCGGAAGAATTTAACTCAGACATTATAATTAATGGAAGTTCGGCATCGACAAATGTATGGTTTGCACCTGATTCTCATACCCCTATTGACTATATATCTTCAGGCGGTTGCACAGGCGGATGTGCAGGATATACCGGCTCATGGAATGACTATTGGGGAAACTTTTTAAGGGCACCAGAAGTAAACTGTAATGGCTTTGACTCTGTCCAATTAAATTTTGATATATCCAATTCCTACTTTTCTTCACAACCTAACGATGGAGTAAGATTCTATATGTGGGCAGATGGCGGATATGTAAAAGCCGTATCAGTATTAATTGATGACGTAGAACATGGATATATTGACGGAAACGGTATATGGCTGATGTTTGATGAACAAAGAACCTGCATACATGTCAATGTTATATTTGATATATCTTCAATAGCAAATAAATCAAATATCTTGTTTTACTTAGATGCCAACTGTGGATATAATAACTCAAATGTTTATGAAATAAAATTTGATAATATATCTATTACCAGCTGCCAGTCCAATATTGTCTGTTCTCCTTATGCAGGAGACGATGATACAATTTGCGCATTACAATATAATCTAAATGCCTCTTTAAGTCAAACAGGTTCTACAGGAACATGGTCATCTTTAAATGATTCTGTATCTTTTTCTGATATTAATGACTCTAATGCTACTGCTTATGTAAACAATTATGAAATATACGAATTTATCTGGACAGAGACAAATCCACAGTGTTCAAATTCTGATACTGTATCCGTTACTTTTGCCGAAATACCGCCAACGCCTTTATTTTATTCTGATATTGATACAGGATGTCAGCCATTAAATGTTTATTTCACCCAATCATGCGGAACAGGAGTAACATTTTTCTGGGATTTTGGCGATGGAAACCATTCAACTATGGGAAACACCACGCATACTTTTGTCAATGATGGAACATATAATATTACCTTAACCGTTACATCAGACCTTGGCTGTGTTAACTCTCATACTATTAATAATATGATTACTGTATATCCAAAGCCAACAGCAAATTTTTTTTATATTACAAATGATTTAACTGCTGATTTTACTAATACCTCAACAAATTCAAATATCAGTTACTGGAACTTTGGCGATGGAAATAATTCATCTGAAACAGATCCGGAACATATATACAGTAACTATAACACTTACAATGTTCAGTTGATTGCAGAAAGTGAACATGGATGTAAAGACACTGTTAACCAAAATGTTAATCTTATTCCAACAACAATAAATGATATATCGCAATATAATGTAATAAATATATATCCAAATCCTAATAATGGACTTATAAATATTGAATTTGGAAATAGATATAATGAAAAAATAAATATAGAGATTACTGATATAAATGGTCAGATTTTATTAAAAAAACAATTTAATATTACAGATTATTATAAGAATAATAATTCCGATAAAATTGGAATAAAACAAATTGATATGTCCGGTTATAATAAAGGTGTTTACTTTATAAAGATTTATAATACCAGTTTTGTTAAAACAAAAAAAATTACAATTTATTAATATCCTGTTTTGTTAATTAGGGCTTACTGAAAAATGTTTAAATGCAAAATTTTTTGCAGCGAAATATTTATTTTTTTGCTTAAGACCTTACATTTTTAATTAAAAATAATATAATAGGTCGTCCTTACAGGACTTAATTTTTCATATAATTTATTTACACTGCACCCCTGTGCAGTGTTACAAATAGATTGTCCCTATGGGACAAAAAATAATTCCATAGGAATTTCCTATTTGTAGCCCTGAACGGAAGTTCAGGGATTAAGTTAAGCAATATGTAATAAGTCCCATAGGGATGACCTATTCTGAATTATTTTTCCTGAAATATTCAATTTTCAGTAAGTCCTAATTAATTCAGTCCATCCAATAGGAATAATAGGTCTAATAGAAAAAACTTACTAAAAATTTTCAGTAAGTTTTTTTCTATTGTTACTTTCCTTTGCATCAAGACAAATAAAAATAAATAAGATAATGTATAATAACAGTAGTTTTATAGTTCCATACTAATGAAATGCAGAACAAACTTATAACAATAATTAGCAATTTTTTTTCGGACAACAATGATATTTTTTTTAACATAATAAATATTAGCAATGATAAAAGATTTAGTTTTAAAAAACAGAAGTTACAGAAGGTTTTATCAGGAAACAGACATAAAACCTGAGACATTAAGAGAGTTTGTTGATATTGCACGGCTTTCTGCATCAGGAGGCAATGTGCAACCATTAAAATATATTCTTTCTTATACCCGTCAAAAAAATGATTTGATTTTTCCTTGTCTTGCCTGGGCTGGCTATCTTGCTGACTGGCAAGGACCTTGTGAGGGAGAAAGACCATCAGCTTATATCATCATACTTGGCGATACAAAAATAAGCCGTTCATTTGGATGTGATTATGGAATAGCTGCACAAAATATCCTTCTCAGTGCAACAGAAAAAGGTCTTGGTGGTTGTATGCTCGCCTCAATACAAAAAGACAAACTTCGTAAAGCTCTGAAAATATCATCTCAATATGAAATACTTCTTGTCCTGGCTCTTGGCAAACCAAAAGAGACAGTTGTAATTGATACAGTAAAAAATAATGATATTAAATACTGGCGGGATAAAAAACAAATACACCACGTGCCAAAACGAGCTCTTGATAATATTATTATTGATATTTTAGGGCTTGTGAAAAAATAAAGTATACAGAATTGACGATGTTATTTTGTTCTTTTTCAAGGCACAAAATTTGCGAATAGCATAGCTATTTAAGAATTTTGTAACGAAGAAAAAGGGCAAAATAACGAGTCAAAATGAATAGGTTATTTTTTGACAAACCCTAAGGGTTATATATCAAATGAATTAAAGACGCTAGATTGTAAAAATGTTTTTTTTAATTATACTAAACCTCTTTTAGATTTTATAATTTTAAATCTAAAAGTTTAGGTTTAGATATGCCGATTGACTTTTAGTTTAAAATTATAAACATAGTGCAATAATTTTAAATACTAAAAGCGTATCGGTATAATTTAGAATGTTTATTTTTGTAAAATGAAAAAAGAAAATGCAATAAAATTATTTAATGACAAAAAAGTCCGTGTTCACTGGGATGACGAGCATGAAAAATGGTATTTCTCAATTGTAGATGTAATTGGTATTTTAACAGAGAGTGATAATCCAAGAAAATACTGGAGTGTTCTAAAAACCCGACTAAAAAAGGAAAGAAGTGAACTGGCTACAAATTGTAGCCGTTTGAAATTATTAGCAAGCGATGGTAAAATGCGATTGACAGATGTGGCTGATACAGAGCAGTTATTACGGCTAATTCAATCCATTCCATCTCCAAAAGCAGAGCCATTTAAAATGTGGTTAGCTAAGGTTGGATACCAACGAATAGAAGAAACAGAAAACCCTGAATTATCCTTTGAAAGAGCAATGGAAACTTATCTTAAAAAAGGATATTCCAAAAACTGGATAAACTAACGGTTAAAAAGTATTGAAGTTAGAAAGGATTTAACCGATGAATGGGAACAACGCGGAGTAAAAAAGGGCTTGGAATATGCAATACTGACTAATGAAATAACAGAGGCATGGACAGGATATACAACAAAAAATTATAAAAAACTGAAAGGTCTGAAAAAAGAAAACCTTAGAGATAACATGACAAATCTTGAATTGGTTTTAAATATGCTTGCAGAAGCAACAACAACAGAAATATCCAAAGAAAAAAAACCAAAAACATTTATTGAAAACAAAAAAATAGCAAACCAGGGAGGAACAATTGCAGGTAACACCAGAAAAGAAATAGAAAAAAAGACAGGCAAAAAAGTTATATCCCCCAAAAATGCAAACCAATTGCAAGGCAATCCTTTAAAACAAATACATGGGAATTCGCAGAAAAAATAAATAATAATCTGCCTTTGGCAGATATGTTGGTTGTATAAACAGATTAAGCAATAATATAAATATAAATATAAATATGGAATCAATTATAACTGTTAGCTCATTACTTTTAACCTTAGTAGGAGTTTACACATTTTTTGGGATTGAAAAATTAAAATTACTTCTAATTGGGCAAGGTGAATCGGTAGTTAGTAAAATAGAATTCTTTATAGCAGAAAAACGAAATAAAAAGAAAAGAGAAATTAGTGATAATGATTATCTTGAATGTGGTTATCTTGATAAGAAAGATTATTTACGAATGAAGAATGCAATTTCCCGTAAAAATATCTATGGTGTTGAGGAATCATTAATACATGCTGCTATTAATGAACTCAAGCAGCCTATTAGATCAAAATATGGGTATTATAAAAATGTTTTGCCAAAATTTATTTCATCTAAAAAATCAATGGTTATATTAAAAATAATGGCATACATATGTATTCTGATTTTGTTTGGTGTAATAGCGTTATCTATTATTAGTGAGATTCCGAAAATTTTATTCGAAATCTCAAGTTTAAAAATATTGATTCTGATTATGCTCGCAATTTCAATTATATTTACTATTGTTATCCTGACAATTGCTTTGTTCAAAAAGGTTGGATTTGAAAAATTTAAAAAAAAATCGTGCAAAGAATTACGACAAAAAAATCCAAAGATAGATAAACTCTATAACTGCTGGCTAACAGCAAAGCTATATGCAATACGGAGAAAAGTGCTAAATTTGAAACTATGTACACCAAATTAACATACTGTGGTCTGATACGTGATTATCTTAAAACCTGCTATTGCTCATACACCACCCAATCCTACCCTATATAAAAGAAAAAAATCCATTTGCAATAAAAAATATTATCTTTGCTTAAAAAAAACAAATTTTAATAATGGCTTTTTTAAACAACTTAATCCCGTTGGATAATTATCATAGGGGATTAATTACAAATTTTTCAGTTGAAAACTTAAAACAGTTTTTCAGACAAAAGATAAGCACTTTCAAACCTGCTCAGGAAGATTACGGATATTTATTTGAAGACAATAAAGATATAACCGTTCATTATAAAGATATTATAAAAATTGGTGAAGCCGACTTATTAAAGTCAGATGATTTACTCGTTATTACTGCAAAAACACTTGCACCGCTTACAAACAGAACAGGAAAAAAAAGACAATTTAATATAGCAAAAAAAATACTAAAACAAGAAAACAAAGACGCTGCATTTTTTATCTTTTATGATGCTCACAACAATTTTCGTTTTAGTTTTATCCGGGCTAACTTTTTTGGAGCAAAAAGAGATTTCACTGACTTTAAGCGATATACATACTTTGTTTCGCCCGAACAAACCAATAAAACATTTATCACACAAATTTCCAAATGTGATTTTTCCGATTTAGACAGCATTCTTAATGCCTTTAGTGTTGAACCGCTTACAAAACAATTTTATGAAAAACTACAACACTGGTATTTCTGGGCAATAAATAATGTCCAATTTCCCGATGATGCAGAAAAAGAACCAAACGGACGCGAAATAGCGATTATCCGACTCATAACTAGATTGATATTTATTTGGTTTATGAAAGTTCGTAATCTGATACCTAATGATTTGTTTGATGAAGAAAAAATCAATAAAATTTTAAAAAATTTTTTACCTGAAAAATCAACTTATTATAAGGCAATATTGCAAAATTTGTTTTTTGCTACATTAAACACAAAACAAGATGAAAGAAAATTCCGTAGCCAAATAAGAGTGGCTAAAGGTTACAACCCGGATTTTGGAGATCACAATGTATTTCGTTATCACGACTTATTTGCCGATAGCGAATCTCTTAACACTTTGTTTAGCAAAATACCATTTTTAAACGGTGGCTTATTTGAGTGTCTGGATTATAAAACAAAAGAAAAAGAGGACAGAAAATATATTGATGGTTTTACCGCTACAAAAGGACAACAACCTGTAATTCCAAATTTTTTGTTTTTTTGCGAACCAAAAAAAGTTGATATTAGTAATTTTTTTGGCACATCCAATAAAACTTACGAAGTTCAAGGTTTAATTAATCTGCTTAACAGCTACAATTTTACCATTGACGAAAACGAACCCGACGATATAGAAGTGGCTCTTGACCCTGAACTGCTTGGAAGTGTTTTTGAAAATTTGCTTGCAAGTTATAATCCTGAAACAGCCACAACAGCCCGAAAAGCAACAGGAAGTTTTTATACTCCACGCGAAATTGTCAATTATATGACAAATGAAAGTTTGAAACAATATTTTAAAACCCATCTTACAGATGATGATATTCCAGATTTGGATGATAAATTGAATTCGCTTATCTCTTCTAACAGTTCAGATAATCCGTTTAACAAAGAAACTACACAAAAAATCATCTATCTTATTAATGATTTAAGAGTTGTTGACCCCGCTGTTGGTTCAGGAGCTTTTCCAATGGCGATGCTCAATAAACTTGTTTTTATTCTCAGAAAACTTGACCCTGAAAACATTTTCTGGCAAGAATCACAAATAAACGGAATTGAAAAATCTATTAGTGATCCTGTTTTAAAACGAAAACTTATTGAACAAATTAACAGACAGTTTAAAGAAAAAAATGCGGACTACGGGCGAAAACTTTACCTTATTGAAAAATGTATTTACGGTGTTGATATTCAGCAAATTGCAGTTGAAATTGCCAAACTCCGTTTCTTTATCTCTTTGCTTGTTGATGAAAAAATTGACTTTGATAAACCTGAAAAAAATTATGGAATTGAAGCTTTGCCAAACCTTGATTTTAAACTTATGCAGGGCAATACCTTAATTTCGTCTTTTGCAGGAATTGATTTTAATACTTTTGTTAAACAAACTGAAAATCTTTTGTTTGATGCTAATGAGCCATATCAACAGCTTATTAAAGATTTTAAAGATATAAAAAACCAATACCAAAACGAATCTGATAAAGAGAATAAAAAACAACTGCGAAGTAAGATTGAAAAAAGTATTCTAAATATTTTTGAATATAAAATTAATCAGCATTTGCCTCAATTAAAAAGTATTGAACAAAAATATGCTGTTTTACCCAACAAACAGCAGCGTGAAAAAGCAATTTCCGAAGAAAAACAAAAATTTGCAAAAAAACTCGGATTTGATATTGAACAAACAAAAAAAGATTTAATCGCATACACACAAGGCAGAAAATCTAAAGATTTCTTTTTATGGGATGTTTATTTTGCAGAAGTGTTTTCACAAAAAAACGGTTTTGATATTATAATTGGTAATCCGCCATATATTGACTCAGAAACTATGGTTAATACAGGTAGAACGGATTTAAGAAACCATATAAGGGATAATTATAACTTAACAAAAGGTAATTGGGATATATATATTGCATTTTTTGAAATTGGATTCAATTTAATAAAAGAAAATGGAGTTTTGTCATTTATAACACCAGATAAATGGTTAGCGAAACCTTTTGGACAAAAATTAAGAGAATATTCTTTAAAATATTTAAGTATTTTATTGAAATCTGGTAGGAATGTCTTTAAAACCGTTGGTGTTGATTCAATAGTAACAGTTTTTGTTAAAACAGAATTTTCAAATTCGTTTAGATATTTTGACTACATAGATGAAAACTTTATTGAAATAAAAACTATTGATAAAAATATTTTCTTACCTCCTTTTCAATTAGATATAGTTTTTTCAAATAATATAGAACTCATTTTAAAAATTACAGAAAAGTATACAACTACTCTTGAATCTTTTAATGCTGTTTGTGAAAATGCTTGCGCTACATCAGATGCATATAAGTTAAAAGAAATATTATTTGATTTGGGAGATAATAAATTTAATAGTGAACATCATTTTAAAGTTATTAATACTGGAACAATCGATAAGTTCACTACTAGATGGGGAATAAAAGATATGACATATTTAGGGGATAAATATTTATACCCTATTGTTAATAAATCAGATTTTTTTAATCTTTTTAAAAATACATATAGTATAAAATCAAAAAAACAAAAACTAATAATAAAAGGTCTGACATTACTTGATGCTTCGATAGACAAAGAAGGTACTTATATTCCTGGTAAAACTACCTTAATAATTACAAACGATGATATATATTTATTATGTTTTTTAAGTATAATAATTAACTCAAAATTTGCACTCTTTTATATTAAAGAAAGATATTCTGCTTCAAGTTATAATACCGGCATTAATTTTACTAAGGATATGATTAATAACTTACCCATCCCCAAAATCTCAAAAGACCAGCAAAAGCCATTTGAACAATTAGCAGATACAATCATATCAAAAAAACAATCAGGAGAAGACACCACCGTCCAAGAGCAACAAATAGACCTTATGGTTTACAAACTTTACGAATTAACTTATGAAGAAGTAAAAATTATAGAGCCTGAGTTTGAGATGAGTAGGGAAGAATATGAAAAAGTTTTGAACTATGATTTTAATATGATTAAATGAATACTATGATTAAAAAGGAATATCCAGAATCGGAATTAACAGGCAAAATAATAGGATGTGCGATGGAAGTGCATAAATATCTTGGTAATGGTTTTCAGGAAGTTATTTACCAAAGAGCATTATCAATTGAGTTAAATATGAACAATCTTGAACACGAAAGAGAAAAGGAAATGCCACTTAAATATAAAGGATATGATATTGGCACACGAAGAGTAGATTTTTTTGTTGGAAATAAAATTATGGTAGAAATTAAGGCAGTAAAACAATTGGAAGACGTGCATCTTGCCCAGGCAATTAATTACTTGGAAGCTTACGGAATGGATATTGGTTTATTAATAAATTTTGGTAATACAAGTTTGCAGTTTAAAAGAGTAATGAAACCTAAAAGAAAAAATCAAAGTCTATCAAAAAATCAATAAAAATCATAGTTCAAGACAATTGAATAAAATTATGAATAAAGAGCATTTAAAACAAATAATATCACAAGGCGAAGGACTTGAAACAGAGTTTAAAGAATCTAAAAACTCGTTAAATAAAGATGTTTTTGAAACTGTTTGTGCTTTTCTTAATCGTAATGGCGGTCATCTTATACTTGGCGTAAAAGATAATGGACAAATAGCAGGGATAGACGAAAATAAAATTGATAAAATAATTAATGATTTTAATACTCTTGCCAATAATCCACAAAAATTAAATCCGCCTTTTTATTTCTATCCCGAGTTAATTGAAATTGAACACAAAAAACTAATTTATATTTATATACCTGTAAGTTCACAGGTTCACAAAACAAGCGGAAAAATATTTGTTCGTAACAGCGACGGAGATTTTGATATTACCAATAATCAGAACCTCGTAAGTAACTTACACATTCGTAAGCAAACCACTTATTCGGAAAATAAAATTTTTCCTTTTGCCTCTATATCCGATTTGCGAAGCGATTTAATTGATAAAGCAAGACTTTTAGCAAAACACGAAACTGGTGTTAATCATCCGTGGGTGGCTATGACCAACGAAAAATTATTACAAAGTTTGAGGCTTTATCAGAAAGATTTCACAACTGGTAAAGAAGGTTTTACTCTTGCAGCAATATTGTTATTTGGCAAAGATGAGACCATAATCAGTATATTACCACATCACCGAACAGATGCTATTTTAAGAAAGAAAAATCTTGACAGATATGATGACCGTGACGATATAAGAACCAATTTAATAGATAGTTATCATCGTTTAATGGCATTCGTAGAGAAACATATACCAGACCCTTTCTATTTGGAAAATGATATTAGAATTAGTGTCAGAAATAAAATGTTTCGTGAAGCTGTAACCAATATTTTAATTCATCGTGAATATATTAATCCTTTTCCTGCAAAAATGATAATTGAAAACAACAGGGTTTTATTTGAAAATGCCAACAGAACTCATGGCTATGGAAAAATTGACCCGAAGAATTTTTCACCTTTCCCTAAAAACCCAATTATAGCACGAGTTTTTAAAGAAATAGGTTATGCTGATGAATTAGGTTCAGGAGTACGTAATTTGAATAAATACTATAAGTTATTTTCAAATAAACAACCGGAATTGATTGAAGAAGATATTTTTAAAATAATCATACATACCGACCAAGCAACTGACCAAGTTACCCCGCAAGCTACCCCGCAAGTTACCCCGCAAGCTACCCCGCAAGTTAAAGACCTGGATAAGAGGACAATACAAATAATTCAATTCTGTAAAACACCAAAAACAAGAGAAGAAATTCAAAATTTTATTGGAATTAAAGACAGGGAATATTTCAGAAAAGAAATACTTAAACCAATGATTGAAAAAGGTTTATTGTTATTAACAATTCCTGACAAACCCAATAGCCCTAAACAAAAATATTACACCGTTAAAACTGAAAAAAAATGAACAACTTTATAACTAATTCCAAAGAAACAATATCATTAAAGGAACGTTTACAAAAATTGATAAGTGTAAGCAACGAACTAAAATTTTTAGTGGGTTTCTTTTACTTTTCCGGTTGGCATGAAATTTATAAAAACTTGCAAGAAAACAATAATCTTGTTTTAAAAATATTGGTTGGTTTACAAGTTGATAAATATTTGTCCGGTATTATAGAAGTAGAAAATAAAGACCACAGTTTAAGCAATGAAGAACATTGGACGCAATATATAAAATCTCTTGGCTATGCTATTAACAATGCAGAAATGGATAATGAAGAGTTTTATAATCAGATAGAATTTTTTATCAAACTTATAGAAGACAAGCGATTGATAATAAAAAAAACACTTAATCCTAACCATGCAAAAATTTATATTTTTAGATTAGACGATAAGTTTAAAGACATATTCAACACACCAGGGCAGTTTATTACCGGTAGTAGCAATTTAACCAAAGCCGGTTTGCACAGTCAGGAAGAATTTAATGTTGAAATAAGAGATTATGGTTTTAACACAGCAAAAAATTATTTTGACCAACTTTGGGAGACAGCTATTCCCATAACAGAAGCACCAAATGGCAGACAAATAATAGTTGACTTTTTGAAAAACAAAACACAGACATCTTTAATAATACCTTACCAGGCTTATGCTTATATTTTAAAGACATATATTGATTTACAGGAAACTGATAAAGACAATCCTTGTTTAGACCGTATTCTTGAAGAAAATGGATTTGAAAAATATACTTATCAAAAAGATGCAGTCAATCAGGCATTAAACATTATTAAGACCTACAACGGTGTTATTATTGCCGATGTGGTTGGCCTTGGTAAATCAGTTATTGCCTCATTAATTGCCAGGCAACTCAACAAGAGAGGACTTATACTTTGCCCTCCGGGACTTATCGGTAATCAGGAAGAAAATACAGGCTGGTGGGAATATCTAAACAAATTTAAACTTTACAATTGGGATATTAAAAGCACAGGAAATATTGAAGCTGTCGCAGAATTCATAAGAAAAAGAAATTCAGGATATGAAGTAGTTATTATTGATGAAGCACACAGATTTCGTAATCAGGATACTTCGGCTTATGAAGCATTGACAGACATTTGCAGAGGAAAGCAGGTGATTTTGTTAACGGCAACACCTTTTAACAATTCGCCTGCTGATATATTTTCACTCTTGAAATTATTTATTGTTCCAGGACAATCAGGCATTACCATTGAACCTGATTTGGAAGGCAGATTTAATTCATATAATTACAGGTTTAGAAACCTGTCTTTTATTCTAAGAAATTATAATTCTAAAAATCAGGAAAAAAAATTAAAAGCCGAAAAGTTATATGCCAAAATGTTTGGTCTGAAACCGCCTGTTGATATTTCTATTGTAAAAGACAATGCTCAATTAATGGCAAACGATATAAAAAATGTTATCACACCTGTTATTATCAGACGAAACCGTCTGGATTTAAAAAACGATTTTGAATATAAAAAAGAAATAAATACCCTTTCAGAAGTTAAAGACCCGATAGAATTATTTTATGAATTATCAAAAAACCAATCAGAATTTTACGACAGGATAATTGAAAATTATTTTAGTGAAGACGGATTATTTAAAGGTGCTATTTACAGACCTTTTGAATATGAGACCAAACCAAAAAAGAAAAAAAACGAAGACGATAACAGAACATTCCAGCAACAGCGCAACTTATTCGATTTTATGCGACGACTATTGGTAAAACGATTTGAAAGTTCTTTTGGTGCTTTTGATAAAAGTATTGAACGATTTTTACGAACTCATAATATGGTTAAATCATTTATTAAAAGTTCGGGTAAATATATTTTAGACCGTAAAGTTATTGACTCAATTTACAACGAAGAAGACAGAGCTGATGATTTTACATTAGAAGCTATTGAAAAAGCATTAGAAGAATTTAAAAAAAATGCTGTAAATAAAACATCTCCAAAGCATACAAAAATTTACGAAATAGATAATTTTGAATTTAAGGATAAATTTTTATATGATATAGATAATGATATTGCTTTATTTGAAAAAATACAAAAAGAAATTAAAGAACTGAATTTAGTAAATGACGACCCAAAAAGAAGAACTGTTTTGGCAAATGTAAAAAATGTTTTGAACAGGGAAAAAAATCCAAAACGAAAAATCATTTTATTTACCGAATATACCGATACTGTTCGCCATTTAAAAGATTTTTTTAAAAATGAATTATCAGACAGAGTTTTGTTTTGTGATGGCAACATCTCAAAAAAAATTGCTACTCAATTAGATGCCAATTTTAATGCAAGATACAAAGAACAAAAAGACGATTATGATGTTTTAATAACAAGTGATAAACTTTCGGAAGGTATTAACCTAAACAGGGCGGGTTTGGTTATCAATTATGATATTCCATGGAACCCTACGAGAGTAATTCAACGTGTGGGTCGTATAAATCGTATTGGAACAAAAGTTTTTGAAGAACTTTATATTAACAACATTTTCCCTACCGAACAAGGCGCAAGTCAGATAAAAATCAGAGAAATTGCCTCACAAAAAATGTTTTTAATTCATAATGCCCTTGGCGAAGATGCTAAAATATTCAGCCCTAACGAAGTGCCAACACCAAGCGGCCTTTTTAAAAAAATAAATGTAAATCCCGATAAAGACGATGAATTAAACATTACAACTATTGTAAGAAATGAATTTAATAGGATAAAAAAAGAACATCCTGAAGTAATTGAAAGAATAAAAGAATTGCCAAACCGAACAAAAACAGCCAAAGCATTCAGAGAAAATAATACAGTTGTTTTAAGAAAAAAAGGAATGGCTTTATTCTCTTTAATTGCAAATCATGAAAATGATAAAATTAAAATTTTAGAAAAAACATTTCAGGAATTGTTTGATTTGGTAAAATGTTCTTACGATGAAAAACGTCTTGATTTATCAAAGCAATTCTGGAAAGATTATGAAAAAATTAAAAAATATAAACCACAATACAAATCAGGAAGTTCAGATATTGCATTAGAAAAAAAAACATTTATTAGTTTAAAAAAATTATTGAACCAAAAGAAAGATGAATTAAATCAAACGCTTATATCTTTTATTGATACATTATTAAAAGACATAAAACGCTACAAAACATTACCTAAATATACATTAAGAAAACTCGTTTTATCTGAAAAAAGTAAAACCTCTTACAATGACTTGATAAAAAATATTGAAAATTTAAGACGAAAAATCGGTAGTGATTATTTGGAAATAATTTTAAAAAGAACATCAAATATTGATGATGAAATAATTATTGCAGTTGAAAATAAAAAAAAAGAATAATAGCGATATTATAAAACAAAACAGATATTTTGACAGATTCTTATTAACCCACCCTTAAGTCATGAGCTAATGAAATCAACTAATATAAAATAACCGTTCAGTCAGTCGCCTGACATGTTTAACGGTTTACCGACGACTTTATGAACAAACTCTAAACATAGTGAATGTGTTCAGAATAATCAAAACAGGCATTTTAAACTAACTTCATATTTTTTTCAAAATCTCTCAACATCAGAAAAGAAAAAATTGGTCTCTGTCTCGGCATTTTCATCGCTGTCAGAGCCATGAACAGCATTTGCCTGAATAGACGTGCCATATAAACTTCTTATGGTGTTTGCCAGTGCTTTTGCCGGATTTGTCGCTCCTATAAGTTCTCTGTAATCTTTAACAGCATTTTCTTTTTCTAAAATTGCTACTATTACAGGTCCGGAAGAGATAAAAAGCACAAGGTCTTCAAAAAAAGGTCTGCTTTTATGAACTGCATAAAATTCTTTTGCCTTATCTATTGTCAAACGAGTGAGCTTCATAGCTGAAATACGAAATCCCGCCTCATTTATTTTTGTTATTATAGCACCTGTATAGCCATTTTTTATGGCTACGGGCTTAATAATTGCAAGTGTCTTGTTGTTTTTCATAAAACATCTGTTTTAAAAGAATTCACAAAAATAATAATTTATTGTTTTTACCAAAAAATGATTTTTATTTTATAAACTTGCAGATTTAAAAAAAAAATGTTGTAGTTTGAATATAATATTATATATTTGTATAATTTTAAATTATCTTTTGGAAATAATCTGTCAACTGATGGATAAAAGATGACAATAATAATCTGAAAATTAATAAAATGGAACTAACATTTAATAACATATTAGAATTAATTAATAATTTATCTTTAACTGAAAAAGAAGAAGTAAAGTTTATTATTGAACGAAATATTGTTGAGGAAAAAAGAAATTGTATTTATAAAAATTATATTACAGCAAAAAAAGAATTTAAGAAAAATAAACTAATTTTTTCAAAAGATATTAACAAACTAAAAGGTCTAATATAAAAATAAATAATGGAAATTGCTTTTAGTTCTTCATTTAAAAAGAAGTTAAAGAAAAAAATAAAAGGAGATAAAGCATTAGAAAATAAATTTTGGCAGTATGTCAAGATTTTTATTAAAAATCCTTTTAACCGCAAATTAAGAACACATAAACTTTCCGGAAAACTTATCGGTTTATGGAGTTTTAGTATTGAGTTTGATTTAAGAATTATTTTCTTTTTTGAAGAAAATCAAACCAAAGCAATTTTTATAGACATTGGCAAACATGATCAGGTTTATTGATATTTCTTTTCTCTTTATGCATAGTTCTCTGACTAATGCCTGTATTGAAAGATTCATATTGAAAACCAACTTTTATATTTGAATTCTTTCTAAAAATGATTTTTATTTTATAAACTTGCAGATTTTTTAATTAAACCAATTTTAATTTGACTTCACAAGATTATCATATAATAAAAAATTTACTTGATTCCCCCCAAAATATTGCCATAATATCACATGTTAATCCCGATGGTGATTCAGTAGGAACATCACTGGCTTTATATAATCTTTTAATACAGGAAAATCATAATGTAAATGTTGTAATACCTAACAGACATCCTGAATTTTTGTTTTTTATGCAGGGCAATGACAAAATAGTTATATATACCGAACAACCTGCTCAAAGTGTGTCTGTGTTGGAAAATGCTGATATTATCTTTTGTGTTGATTTTAATGCTCCTAAACGTGTTAAGGAACTTTCAGAACCTTTAAAAAAGTCCAAAGCAACAAAAATATTAATAGACCATCATATTGAAAGTAAAAAATTTTGCGATTTTGTTATCACTGATACAAATGTATCCTCTGCTGCAGAATTAGCATATAGTTTTATTATTAATCTTAACAAAAAGTATCTTATTAATAAAGCAATAGCAGAATGCTTATACGTAGGCATTATGACTGATACAGGGTCTTTTAGTTATTCTCTTTATAATGAAAAAACATTCCTTATAGCTGCTGAACTTATCAAATATGGTATAGATGGTTGTCTTATCCATAATCTTGTTTATGATAATAACTCAGAAAACAGAGTTAAATTACTTGGATTTTCTTTATGTGAGAGAATGAAAGTTATACCTGAATATTCTACAGCATATATAGTTTTGTCAAAAAATGACTTAAGAAAGTTTAATCATCAAATAGGAGACACAGAAGGACTCGTAAATTATCCTCTGTCAATAAAAAATATTGTAATATCTGCTCTGTTTACTGAAAATAATAAAAAAATAAGAATTTCATTTCGTTCAAAAGGAGATATTTCTGTAAATGATATCGCCAAACACTTTGACGGTGGAGGACATAAAAATGCAGCAGGAGGAACATCTTGGCTCACAATGGAAGAAACAATATCAAAATTTAAGAAAATTTTATCTGATTATTTTGCCAAATGAGAACTGATAATTGCTGATTGATAATTGCTGATTGCCGACTGCCGACCGATGATTGATAATTGATAATTGTTGATTGCTGACTGCTGACTGCCGACTGCCGACTGATGATTGCTGATTGATAATTGCTGATTGCCGACTGCCGACCGATGATTGATAATTGATAATTGTTGATTGCTGACTGCTGACTGCTGACTGCTGACTGCCGACTGCCGACTGATGATTGCTGATTGATAATTACTGATTGCTAATTGTTGATTGGGGATTACTAAACATATAAAAATGTAATAGTAAATTGTTAATCCGCCTAAGACAAATATACAAACAATAAAATTTTACTTATGCTAAAAAAAACAAATAAATACATTTTGATTGCTTTAGTATTGGCTTTATTATCTTGTAATAATAGCAATGACAAGAACAACCAAAATAAAAAATTAAACTTTAAAAAATATAAAAAACATCTGTTAGAAGCAAATAAACATCTTGTTAAGACAGAAAGCCAGGAGATTGAAGATTATATTAAGCGATATAACTGGGATATGAAACAAACAAAAACAGGATTAAGATATATGATATATAAACACGGAAAAGGTGTTAAAGCTGAAGAAGGGAAAACAGCAAAAATAAATTATACAGTTGAACTTATAAATGGTGCTTTATGCTATAGCTCTGAAAAAGATGGTCCAAAAGAATTTGTTATTGGCAAAAGAAATGTAGAAGCAGGACTTGAACAGGGAGTATCATTAATGAGAGTTGGCGACAGAGCAAAACTTATCATACCTTCTTATCTGGCTTTTGGACTAATCGGAGACCAAAATAGAATACCAAAAAAAGCTACATTAATTTATGATATAAATTTGCTTGAAATAAAAAAAATAAATTAAAATTTGTTTGAAATATAAAATAAATAAATAAATTTGCAATTCATTAATAAACTAATAAATAATAAATTTAAAAAAAACAAAAAACATGAAGAAAAACATCTTAAAAACTTTTTTGGCTATGATTGTAATTTTTACTACTATTGTAGCATGTAGTTCAAAATATCCCGGATTTAAAAAAACCGAATCAGGATTGTATTACAAATTTTATGTGAGCAATAAGGACTCTGTCAAAGCATCAACAGGAGATATACTTAGTATGGATTTAATTTACCGTACTGAAGATTCTGTTTTGTTTGACAATCAAAAATTCGGTAATCCTGTCAGGATACAACTCAAAGAACCTGATTTTAAAGGCGACTTTCTTGAGGGTTTGGCAATGATGTCTGTTGGCGATAGCGCTACTTTTATTGTAAGTGCTGACTCTTTTTTCTTAAAAACAGCACATATGAAAGCATTGCCTGAATTTATAGATAGTGGAAGTGTGCTATATTTTGATGTAAAATTAAATAAAATAACAACAAAAGAAGAATTTGAAATGGAAAAAAAATTAGAAATGGAAAAACAACAAGCAATGATGGAAAAAAATAAAACCGAAGAACCTATGAAATTAGAAAAATATATAGCAGATAATAAAATAACTGTTAAACCTACTGAAAGTGGTTTATATTATATTGAAATTAAAAAAGGTACCGGCACTAAAGCCGAGTCAGGCAAAAAAGTTAAAGTTCATTATACGGGAACATTATTAGATGGAACAAAATTTGACTCATCTTTAGATAGAGGTCAACCTTTTGAATTTCAATTAGGGGCAGGACAAGTTATAAAAGGTTGGGATGAAGGTATTGCTATGATGAAAATAGGAGGAAAGACAAAACTTATTATACCTTCGGACCTTGCCTATGGCACAGGACGCGGTCCTATCCCTCCTTATGCTACTCTGATATTTGATGTAGAACTCCTTGGTGTAGAATAATTGGTTCTTGTAATTATTAATCTATATTTAAGGGGACTTCTATTAATTCATTTCTTTCAAGAAACAAATATAATGAATAAGATGCGAGACATAAATATTTCTTAATAGCCATAGCTATTAAGAAATATTTTGTCGAAGTCAGATTGTTTATTATATTTGTTCCCTTTGGGTTTTCAGAGTTTCCCATATACTTCTTCAGATTTTCTTGCATTATCCCGATAGTGCTTTAAAAATCTTCCTCGTCTATGGAAAACTCTGAAAATCTTGATGCGAATGAATTAATAGAAGTCCCCTTAAATAAAAGGTCTGCATTAAATTGCAGACCTTTTATTTTAAAAATGAGACCTTTCAAGCTGGTCAACAGCATTATTAACAAATTTTGTTAATGTTTTACCAAGCATCATTTTCATAACAGGGTTTAATTTGGCATGAATAGTTATTCTTATCCTTGTATCATAAGGACCTTTATCCAATAATTGTATCCACAACAAAAATTCAAATGGCGTTTTGCCATCACTCTCTATCTGTATGGTTTTATATGGCTCTCTGTTTTTTATCTTCATACCAATATTGTTAAGACCTTTTACAGAAAAATGACATGTGTCTTCTGTTGATTCCCAGTTTTTTATATCAGGATGTTGTGCTATTCTGTCAAAGTTTTTAAAATTTGATAAATAGTTATAAATACTTTCAGCAGAGCTGTTTATCTTTCCTATTTTACTTACTATCTTTGTTGGTTTCATAATCTGCGAAATTATAAATATTCCTAAATTCAAGTAATTAATGAAACTTGAAACTTTTACGGCTAAATAATATTTTACCTAAAAAAATATTGATTATCAGATGATTAATGCACGAAAATTTTGGTTCTTCGGTAAAATGTGTAGGGAAAATGTTATAAGGAAATAAGTATATAGAGGAAATAGGGGATATAAGGGATATAAAAAAATAAGTTATCCAATTTATACCCTTATAGCTTATACCCTTATAGCTTATACCTTTATGCTTTTATGCCTTATATCCTTATATACATATACACCTAACATATTTTTTTATCCATAAAAAATACCGAAGAGCCAAAATTTTAGTTAATTATTAATTATTCTGTAGGATTAGTAATAACTTCAGTATCTCCAATATCTTGTTTTGGGTTTTCAATATCTTGTTCCGATTCTACACTTATTGAAGTATGTCTTTTTGATTTAATTAGAGTAATAGACATAATAATACTTGTAAACACAATTACAAATAATAATATTCCTGAATCAAATTCACTGGTTTTGAATTCATCAGGAATATCAAAAAATAAAAGAAGTGTTATTAATCCACGAGGAGCTATAAAAGATTCAGGAAATATATCTCTTTTGAAAAATAATTTAAAAATTAAATATCTTACTCCATAAATAATTAACAATATAAGAATACTAACAATAATTACTTTAATATCAATTAAAGCAGATAATGTAATGGTAATTCCAAAAACAACAAAAAAGAATGTTTTAACTAAAAAAGATGTCTCAGCAGTAACCATTTTAAAATCTTTTAGCACATCAGAAAGTCCATCAACATTAATTAACTTATTTAAAAACTTGCCCTTAACAAATAAGTGTTTGTTTTCAAGAATTAATCCAAAAATTAATATCATAATTAATGCGGACAGATGTAATGATTCACCGATAGAATAAATTAATATTACTACTGAAAGTAATAAAAACAGCTTTACATGAGTTTTAATTTTCTGAAATAATATTAATAATAAATAACTTGCAATTACAGATATTATAATGGTTATACCAAAGTTACCGAGAATATTTAGTCCTACTTCTTTTATGCTTTCAGTTTCAGCATTATTTATTAAAAAATAAAAAAACATAATTCCAAGTATATCAGAAAATGTACTCTCATAAATCATAAATTCCCTCTTTTTTTCTGATATGTTTGCAACACAGGGGATTACAATTGCTGAACTCATAATAGATAACGGAATAGCATAAAACAAGGAATTGTAAAAATCAGCATCAATATAAATATTAATGATAAGAGCTATAAGCCCTACATTTAATAATAATGAAATTAAAGATATAAAAAATGATTTCCAGATAATAGTACCTTTTTCCCGTGTGAGTTCCAAATCTAATGCAGCTTCTAAAACAATAATTATCAAACCTATAATACCTAATATTTTTAGTGCCGGAAAAAAATCTAAATTATTGGAACCTGTAACTTTTAAGACCTGATTAATAATTATACCAAGTAAAATAAGTAAAAGTACACTTGGAATATTCTTTTTCGCTGATAACAAGTTGAATAAATAAGATAATATAATAATTACACAAGCTGTTATTATTAAACCATAAGAAGATATTGTTTCCATATATTTATGTTAATTTTAAAGGTTAAAGGTTCTTCGGTAAAATGTGTGGGGAAAATGTTATAAGGAAATAATGAATATAAAAAAAATAAGTTATTCAATTTATACCCTTATTCCTTATACCATTATACCTTTATGCCTTATATACATATACACCTAACATATTTCTTTATCCATAAAAAATACCGAAGAGCCATTTTAAATTTAAACTAATTCTATTAAATAACGATTATTTTAATCTGCAAAAATATAAATTTTTCAATTATTACAACTTTATTTACTTGGTAGATATTATCTTAGTCGCCTGACCGATTTTTAATATACAGATTTTTTTTTGACAACAATAAAAATTTTGGTTTAAAGGACATTTTTAATGCTTAAATTTTCTAAAAGGCTTATTATTGTAGTATTTAATAAAAGTCAAGTA
>Ga0265594_1000783_pt1 | contig 25796 bp, 24 predicted proteins | sample saktaG_11_FD_190147 | JGI IMG/M metagenome (GOLD analysis project Ga0265594, IMG submission 190147) | Saline water microbial communities from Sakinaw Lake, British Columbia, Canada - sak_2011_5_24_80m | ecosystem: Environmental > Aquatic > Non-marine Saline and Alkaline > Saline ... | reverse complement strand
GCATGGCATCGATAGCTACATGGAGCACATCGAGTACTGCATAGACCTCGTCGGCGTCGACCACGTTGGCTGCGGCCCCGACTCCAACTACGGCGACCACGTGGGCCTCTACCTCACCAACCTGGAGCAGCACGGCAAGCTGGGCCTCGGCCACTACACGCGTCCCGGAAAAGGCAATGAGGCAAAGTACCTCGGCATCGACATGAACGTGGAGCAGCTCAAGAAGCTCAAGTACGTCCGAGGCATGGAGAACCCCTCCGAGTGCCTCCAGAACGTCTGCCGCTGGATGATAAAAAACGGATACGGCGACACAGAGATAGCCAAAATTATCGGGGGAAACGGGTTAAGTCTGCTGAAAAAAGCATGGTAAACTGATTCACAAAACCTCATTTTTTCAATTTAAATAATCCTCAAATCTTGAGTTCCCGAGCATATAAACCTAAATCGTGTTAATCAGAGTCACTCGGAAACCAGAGATATCTCCCGGAAACCATTTAACGTCCTTCAACCAATCTCTATCTATGCCGGAACCTTTAGTGAAAATTGGTGATGTAAGCCATTACTACACAAACATAGGGGTGGCAGTAGTTGAGCTGGTTTCGACGTTGAAGGTCGGGGATAAGATAACGGTGAGGGGCGCCACCACCGAGTTCACGCAGGTGGTCAGATCCATGCAAATAATGCATGAAGCAGTCGAGGAGGCGGGCGCCGGAGACTCCATCGGGCTGAAGGTAAGCGACAGAGTCCGCAAAGGAGACGAGGTATTCAAAGAAACAGACAGCTAATCGGACCCCAACGTTTTTATCTGAACCAAAGAGAAGCGGCGCATGTACAGTGATATCTCCTGGAGGCCATTCGAGTAGAATCCTTCTAGGCATAAGAGTTGCTACGCCCAATGATATTTGAAGTCTGCCACGATACCTTGTCAAACCTTTCGGTGTTATCCTACTTGTATATCTATCGAGTAATCCTTAAGCTGGGTAGAGCCGGCGACGACGTTGCCCTCCGCGTCCTTAATGGTTGAAACTCTGAGAGAATACGACCCTGCTCCAAACTTGAAGGGATTAGCGAAGGTGTATTCTGCTTCACCGTAGATCTGTTTCTCGGCTGAACTACTGCCTACACTTAGAATGTCGCTCCATACTCTCAGTACGAAGGTACCATTGAAAGGCTCCCCGTTGACATGGCGAATTCTAATAGTGCCCTCGACGTTTGTGTTTGCCTCGTACTCGAGCTCTGTGGTGGTGAGGTTAACCTCCAAGCCGTTCACGACGAAGTATGTCCAGCTCAAGACCCTTATTTTGTTGTACTCGTTCCACAACTTGAAATAACTCTCCTGAAGCTCATCATACTCTTCCTCGAGCTCGTTTACCTCGTACTCGAGATCGCTGACTTGGTCTTCGAGCTCAGACACCATGTCATCGGCGTCGTCCAGCTCCTGGGACGCGTCCTCGTAGTCCTCCAGCAGCTCGTCGTATATGCTCCTCAGGACCGCGTTGTTCTGGAGGATCTCGTAGACCTCCATGACCTGCGTTAGATCGCCTTGAACTTTTGTGTAGTTCTCATGCAGTACAGCTACCTGTTGCTCTAACGCCGTAATCGTGGCGCTCTGATCGTCAACCGTCTCCTGGAAACTGTTGATCTTGCCTGACGATAACACGTCGTTGACCTGGTACCCCAGCATCAAACCCACTAGTAGCGTCACCAATGCTATGTTCCACGGGTTGAAGAGCTTGCGCGCCTTAGCAGACATACAAATCCAGTATACCTCATGATTATATGAATATGAACTTGAGGGTAAAGCGCTAGGTATTCGGGCTAAGTAGCGGCTCTATGTATTTGAGCATAGGCACCGTTTGTAGAGACCGATGACCACGTTCACCGTTGTGACATTAACGCGTTCTTTAAAGTTATTAGCTCAAAGTACTTGACGGCCGGACACCCACTGGAACATTAACCTCACTGAGAATTATATCACAAGGGGGAGATTGTTCTACATTCTCAACTTGAGTAAAAACTATGTTTTCAGGGATACGTCTGGTGTTCTCCTCAGACACACTTACGGATCATCTCAACTTGTTCCCTGAAGAAGAGTCAATCCCTTGACTGAGGCTGCACCGTCGTGGATCGAAATACATCGAGCTTCAGGTGATCTATTTCATTCCTCTAGAATTCTTATATCGCGTTCGCCTTCGAATATCATGGTGGACGGGCTATTTGCAGCGTATTCACAAGACCGTTATCGTCTTAGCGTGTATTGTTTTATCAGTCCTACTGTTATCCCTCTCCATCGACTCTCTTGGCGAGGTCCCTACCTTGGAGGAGCTCCAGACGCCCAGCCTGCCCGGTCTGAAGCCAGAGGTATCCCCAACGCCTAACCCCGAGTCCACGAAGCTGGAGAAGCCGGACATAGAGATGGGTGAAGCCGATCCCATCTTCAGGGTGAGGGGCTCCACGGGCACACAGTACTTGAGGCTCATGGCCTACGACAAGTATCTCTCCGGACTCTGGGGCTCCTCGCCGTCCGACCCCATCACATATACGGGTGAGCTTCTCTGGCCCGACATCTATGTTAACGCCTCCCTCATACGGGTGAGCTTCACCGTCGAGCCGCTGACAGATCTGGGCACGTATATCCCGACGGCTCCCAATACCATCGGCCTCAACCTCACCGACTTGGTCACCTACTACGGCGACGAGATGGTGTTCAGCTGCGAGGCTGGCGTCGACGCCTATAACCTCACCTACGTAAAGTACAGCTACAGCGACGACCTCCTCGAAGTACGCGACGTCGTTTATCTACCCGACTACCTTGAGGTGCCCGAGGAGATCGAGTACGACCTCACGTCGCTTGCCGAGGAGATAGTCGGCGACGCTTCGACGCCGTACGAGCAGCTCAGGGCTCTGGAGGAGTACCTTGAGTCTCACTACGACTATAACCTGACCTGCCCGGACGCTCCCCCCGGCGTCGACCCCTTGGAGTGGTTCCTCTACGAGAGCGGGGAGGGGGTCTGCACCGACTTCAACACGGCTCTCACCATGATGGCCAGATGCCTGAACATAACCGCGAGGCTGGTGGGAGGCTACTACATCGATCCCGAAGCCATGCTACAAGACGTTTACCCGATCCAGGCTCACGCGTTCACCGAGATCCCCTTCGAGAGCCTAGGCTGGATAATCTTCGACGCCACACCGGGCGCGGATCTGGTGTCCATGATCGAGGAGTTCGGAGGCTTCAACGAGACAGGTGAACCTCCTGGACCATCCTATGATGACAGCGAAGAGTTACCCGTCGAGGGTGATGTACCTACGACGGGTGAAGAGGTCTTCAGGATCTACGGGGCCACAGGCTCACCCTACTTGAGGGACGGCGTAGGCTACTACTACAACGGCTCATGGTACATGCACGGCTCCATTTCCGTCCCATACTGGGGCCAGTACGTGGCCTCCGTCATAAGTAACTACAGCGGCTACCAAGATCATCATTACTACGTAGAGCCGGCCCAAGCCTTGGGCGGCTTCATACCTTCGCCGCTTCACCCGCTGAAGATCGTCGTCGACTGGAACATGACTTTCTACCCCGAGCACGGACTCTTCCGCGTGGACGATCCGTTGAACCTGAGCTACGAGGTGCAGTCAGAGGACTACACGTTCAACGAGACGACGCTTGAGAAGGCTACGCCGTACAACAGCACGCTGTACTTACAGGTGCCGGACACCCTGGAGGACCTGATACTTCCTTTTGCGGAGCAGGTTACCCGTGACGCAGAGTCGCCGTACCTCAAGGTGAAGGCACTGGAGAACTATCTGAAGACCAACTACCATTACAACCTCTCCTACACCCGATCTCCTAGCGGCGTCGACCCGGTGGAGTGGTTCCTATTCCACGAGAGGCAGGGGGTGTGCACCAACTTCAACACGGCTTTGACTCTACTAGCCCGGAGCCTAGGCGTGCCGGCGCGGCTCGTGACAGGTTACCTGGTCGACCCCGCCGCCGAGACCCAGTCCGTGGAGACGACTCAGGCCCATGCATACACGGAGGCACTCTTCGACGACCTCGGGTGGATCGTTTTCGACGCGACCCCCGCCGGAGAGACTTGGACGCCCGAGGAGCCGTCGAACACTACACCGACAAACACCACGATCACACACCAGGACGAGTATGTCCTCGTGGGCTCATACTTCACCGTCGCCGGCACCGTCGTGGACGACCAAGGCAACGATGTCTCGGGGCTAGACGTCCTCGTCTACCTGAAGAAGGAGAAATCCGGGGACGGCACCCTGGCTGGTCGCGGAGTGGTTGTCGACGGCAGGTTCAACGTCACCTGCCTCTTCCCACTTGGTCTCCCCGGGGGCGAGTACAACGTGGACGCCCACACGCTGGGGAACGACGTGTACATGGACTCCTGGAGCGATCCGCCGATAGTGAGCTACACGGAGACCGAGTTCACATACGACGTGCCCGAGAAGGTCGTCACCGGTCAAGCCTTCAACATATCCTGCACTCTAGTGGAGAAGCAGACCAGCAGATCCCTCGCCGAAGCCCAGTGCACAGTCACCGCAGGGGCAGAGACCTACAACAAGGTCACCGACAGCGAGGGCCGCATTAGACTCACGGGAATCTTCGATGAGCCAGGCGCATTCATGGTGGAGATGAAGTACGAGGGCGCAGAGTACCATCTTGGAACATCCGAGAGTACATACGTTGAGTCGGTTCCCCTTACCATCACCCCCACGAGAGACATCGCCTTGGTCAGGGGCGAGAACTCAGTTATCAAGGGCAGGGTCCACGCAGACGAGATCCCCGGTGACTCAGAGACCCTGACTCTCCGCCTGGAGGACAAGGAGATCTCCACTGTGACTAACGAGGTGGGCGAGTTTTTCATCGCCTACAGGCCGCCCATCGACCACGAGCTGGGTGAAGTCCCCTTGGAGTTCACGCTTCACAGTAACAAGCAGAGAGTAGACTCATCCGCCGTCGTGAAGGCGAGGCCAACGATCAGCCTCGAGTCAAGACAGCAGGTCCAGGCTGGGCAGCAGCACACCGTCAAGGTCGTGCTCAGGGACGACCACGGCGAGTACTTGAGGAGCAGACCCTTGACACTTCTCTACCATTGCGGCGAACTCACCGAGAACCTCACGGCAGCCACGGACGGCGCCGGTGTGGCGGAGTTCAGTTTCAGGCTTTCCGAGCCAGAGGACAGCACAATTACGTTGTCCGCTTCGTATCCGGGTGAGGGGCTCTACACGGCTGCCTCCGTAGTGACCACTCTAACGGTGCTCACGCCGACACGTTTCCCGGTCGTACAGGCGGCAGCCGTTTTCCTAGCACTTGTAGGTGTAGGCGCCCTAGTCTATCTACAGATGAAGAGGAAAGAGGAGGCGCCACATGAGCAGCCTATAAGCGTAGCCGAGTCAGAGACAAGGTCGACTCGGCTGACCATCTCGCTGCCCCAGATACAGGCCCCGTTCCCCAATGTCTGGGGTGTCAACGAGGAACTTGAGACCTCGGTGGAGTTAACCACGGTCGACGGCTACCCGATAATGAACGCCAAGATAAACATGGAGATAGACGGTGAACCCCGAGTGGTCTCCACCGGAGAAGAGGGTCTGTCGTCGACCACCACGGTCATCCCGTCCACTGGGAGCCTGAAGATATCGGCCAGTTACCGCGTCGAGGAGCTTAACACTGAGCTCGCTGTAAAGATAGTCGACTACCGTGAGGAGATCAGTGACCTCTTCAACACCAAGTTCAGGGACGCGCGGAAGAGATTCGACAAGATCAAGGACAACTACACAGCGCGGGAGCTCTTGGGCTACCTTAAGACCCAGACACCAGCAGATACACATGGCGCGCTCGGGGAGATGACCTTCATATTCGAGGAGGCTAACTACAGCCTACACCTAATAGCGAGGGAAAGCTACGAGAGATTCTACCTCGCCAAGATAGAGTTCGAGGAGGCTTTTGATGGAGAAGAGAGTTAAAGAGATCGTTCTGCCTTCGGTAGTATACGTCGCGTTTCTAACTGTCACAGTCTGGTTCCTATTGCTGCAGGAGACCATTATACCCTTGGATGTCCTTGGGTACGACGTCACGCTCAGCCTCTCCTTCCTTGGGGCTCCCCTCATAGCTTTCCTGAGCATTAAGTACTCCAGCGTCGTCGCAGACAAGCTCCTCGTCGGTAGGGCGACGGATAGGCTGTCCGAGGGCCTGAACACGGTGGCTTACACCGCCTTCCTCTACTATGCGGCCGACTGGAGCCTAGTCCCGGGCTGGGTGAAGCCCCTGACAGCCTTCCTGTTGTACGCGACGACGCTCTCCGCTCTCCATGACATACTGAGCATATACATCAGGGACGTAAACTACATCTTCGAGCCCATACTCACAAGCATCTACATATTATTCATAGGATTCCTGGGGAGCCAGACCTGGCTCAGCATCTACCCTTTCTTCGAGGACTTTGTCCTAGGCTCACCCTTCTCCGGCGTCCTGCTGCCAATTATCAGAGCGGGGCTGGCTGAGCCCGTGAACAACGTTATAATAGTTAGCACCGCCCTGACGGCGGTGCTCTCCCTTACCGGCGTTTTCAAGAACCATCCCAACCCATACCTAGAGTACATGGGAAGCAGGATCGGTGGTCAGATCGAGAAGGTGACGCTGTTCAACTTCGTCATGATATACTACCTTTTCTTTGTCCGGAGGTACTTCCTTGAGATCTCAGGCCTTAATCCCCAGTACGTTGTGATTGGAGAGTGGGCCGCCATATGCTTGGGATTCTATCTCAGCTACCGAAGCATGAAGCGCTACGCGGAGGAGTCGCTCGTCAGGCTGGATGTCACCGGGACGTGGCGGAGGCACCTGCAGCAGGTGAACATGCATACGGACTCGCAGCTCGACCATCTCTCGGACCTTGTCGAGAAGTTCATCGTCCACGGCATGAAGAACGAGCTGATAATCCACCTCACTCTTCTGCTCAAGAACTCAGGTCTTGAAGTCTACAAAATCACAAACACGCTTACTCCGCTCGTGGAGTACGGCGACATGGAACCACCGAAGATAGGGTTACCGTGGCAGGCGGACAACGTGGCCAAGCTGAACAACCAGAGGAGAAGAAAGATCGTTAACACAGTACTCGGCTCCATACAGTTAAAACCGTTAACGGGCGAGAGGGAAGCAGAGGAGACCGAGGAAGAACCAGCGTTGGAGGTATAATGGATGCAGCTCCACGAAGTCAAGACCATGTGTGATAGCATCCTCGACACTGTGCAGACATATTTCGTCGGGGATAGACAGCTTCTTGAGAAGGTGCTGGCCGCTGCACTAGCGAACGGCCACATACTCTTCGAAGACAACCCCGGCCTGGGAAAGACCCTGTTGGCAAAGGTGTTCTCGAAGGCCACAGGGTGTGACTGGGGCAGAGTCCAGTTCACGCCGGACCTGATGCCAGCCGACATCATCGGGACGAAGATATGGCGTATGAACACGGGAGAGTTCTCCCTCGAGAAAGGCCCAGTATTCACCCATATACTGCTGGCGGACGAGATCAACAGGTCTCCGCCGAAGGTTCAATCTGCTTTGCTGGAGTGCATGGAGGAGAGACAGGTCACCATCGAGGGAGAGACATACCCGCTTGACCGCCCTTTCTTCGTAGTCGCCACACAGAACCCTATAGAGCTGGAGGGGACGTACCCACTCCCCGAGGCACAGCTCGACCGCTTCCAACTCAAGCTGTCCACAGGCTACGTGGCCTCAGAGGAGCTTGAGGCGGATATACTGAGGCGGAGATCCAGCTGGAGACAGGATGATCCAACCGAATTCATCAATAGCGTGATGACCACGGAGGCATTCAGGGAGCTTCAAGACCATGTAGAGACCGAGGTCTATGTGGACGACCAGATATACCTGTATATATCCAAGATCGTGAGGGCCACCCGTCAGAGCCCCTACGTCGAGGTGGGCTCCAGCCCAAGAGGCGGGCTCAGCTTGTTCAAGGTATCCAGGGCTAACGCCGCGTTGAATGGGAGAGACTACGTCATACCTGACGACGTGAAGATGTACGCCGTCGAAGCCTTGGCCCACCGCATGATAATGAAGCTCGAGTATGCCCTCGATGACAGGGTCACCCCCGAGTCCATAGTGAGCTCGGTGCTGGAGAAGGTGGAGGCTCCCAAGGAAATCGTGCGCAGGTAGAGTGCTTTGCTTACCGGTATCCCCCTGAGGCTCAGCCTGAGCTCCTTCGGCTTCATCCTGACTGGGATGGCCACCGGTAACATGATTCTGATCTACCTAGGGCTAATACCTCTCTTCTTCGTGGTCATCTCCCTCTTCATAGAGAGCCCGGGTGGGCTCTCCGCTCCTCCAATTGATGAGTCCATCAGCGTCGAGGTCGACGACGAGCTGGAGGTCTCGAGAAGCGTCAACGTCAGAGGAGGGTGGGGACTCGTGACCCTCGGGGAGGAGCTGCCACCCAGCTTCGAGCTTCTCAGAGGCAACAACTTCCAGGTGTTCTGGAAGGAGCCCAGGCCCACAGAGATCAAGCTGAGGTACAGGGTGAAATGCACCAGGAGGGGCACCTACCAGTTAAACAAGCTGAACTGGGAGGCTAGACACCCCATGTACATGACACCTACGCTGTCAGGTGTCTTCCCAACGGGTCAGGAGCTGATCGTGAAGCCCAAGGGACTTAGGATCAAGAGGATACGCCAACAGAAGATCTTCACCAAGATACCCATGCCCGCGGAGTCCAGGATCATGATAGGCGTACCCACCACCGACTTCAAGGAGCTCAGGGACTATAACTGGGGCGACTCCTATAAGCAGATAAACTGGAAGGCCACGGCGAGGAACTACCGCGGCGTCCAGCACGTACCCACGGTCAACGAGTACGAGAAAGAGGGACGACGCCTCGTTTTCATCTTCCTCGACACATCGACCTCGCTAAGCCTGGGGACGGATCTGCGTAATAGCTTCGAGTACGCCGTCCAGGCCGTGCTCGGTCTCTCGGAGTTTTATATATCCAGGCAGTGCAAGCTGGGTCTGGCTCTATACAACAGCGAAAGCGGTGTAAGGGATGACGACAAAGTAAGGCATCTCTCAGGTAGGTTCAGAGAACCCGATCAGGGAGACTCCATGGTAAAGCCGGTGCATACGGGCATCGGCAAAGGTGTCCTGCTTTTCCCTGAAACCGGTAAGATACAGCAATACAGGGTCCATAGGATGCTGCTGGACACCGAGATGGCCTCTACGTATTACAGCCTCGACGAGGCCATAGGGTACGTCAGGGGCCACCTCCGCGGCACCAACCCGTTATTCGTCATAGTCACCCGCGTCCATGACCAGAACTTTGACAGCCTTGTCTTCGGTGTAAGGGAGCTCACAAAATATATCAGGAAGGCGCGTAGGCAGAGCCCGAACATCATGGTGGTTAACGTCTCCGGCTACAGCCTAACCGTAAAGAACAGAGGCGACAAGACCGCAGCCCAGCTTCTAGAGTACCAAGAGAACGCTTATCTGAATAGGCTCAGGGGCCTCGGCTTGATGGCGGTGAACTGGCACCCGACTCGTCAATCGATCACCGAGGTGCTCCTCACTCAGGTGGGAAGGAGATGAATAGAGACGGCGCATTGATCAGGGTATACGAGGTCCTGGTTACCATTGGGAGCAGCTACCTCGCGATCAGCTCCTTCTTCGCGTCTTCCCTGTACGATTCATTGAGTCAGTTAATAAACAGGGTTTTAGCCGTGTATGACATCCTGACGATATCCACCACGGATGTTACAAAGATCGTACCCTTGTTGGTGAGCGCCATCGTGTTCCTTGTCGTGATCTACGACTACGCCATCGGGAAACCTGAGAACATGATCGATATATTCGAGATAAACCTCGTGCTCATCTCTCCTGAAGTGCTGAGCTTCTCCAAGCTAAACTGGATGAACCTCATAGAGAAGCCTCAGATACTTGAACCCACTCGAGGCTCAGCCACGGTCTTCCTCACAGGAGTCGTAATACTGGTAGGTTACATCTCCCTTCTCTTTACGTCAAAATTTAAGGAGACGAGCCGGGAGCTTTTGGAGAGAGGAGCTGACAAAAGTCGGGTCCAGGAGATATTCGTGAAACAGAGTGTCTTGACGATTGGACTCGTGTTTACCTCAGCCTTACTCAGCGCAATGGTCTATGGTTCCATCCCTTTTATGAGCAGTCTGCTGGCTTCATCGATTTCTGGGATATCATACGGTTACCTTGTCCTTGGGGTTCTAGCGGTCGTAATCTTCTCTGTGTCTATATTCTTCTTCTACAATGAACAGAGAACAATGGATTCATCTAGTAAAGAACCATCTAAAGCTAGACTGGACGACTCAGCGTCTACGCCTCACCGATCAGATCCTGCTTAACCTCTTAGTATAGCCCACCTTTATATCCTGCTGTCTTAGAGCCTTCTGGAGAGTCATCAGTCGATTCAGCGTGTCTTTTGATCCCTCGACCGGCATGGGCCTCGGTCTGTTTTGATCAGACGTGATTATCATGTCTGAGGCTAAACCGTAGCAGTCGTTACCAAGGATGCCTTGGCTCACTATGTCGATGAGCTCTACGTCGCCTGGGTTTGCGATCACTGATCTGTGTCTTTTATCCATGGTTGCTTTGAGGTCGCTTTTCATCGCATTTAAGAGTCGTGGAACGTGAATCTCTATTCCATATCTGTATCCCCGCTCCATTTTTTCACTACTCAATGTGGATATTTGGATAATAATTGGTAACAATTATGTGATTTTACTTGATTTTAATGGTTTAAAGACTATGAGTTGAGGATGTTGATGGACTCCGCGAGGGTCTCCTTCATCTTGGCTATCGTGTCAGCCGTTATATTCTCTATCTTGTCCAATTCGCCGTAGTCCGTGTCAGCCATCTTCTCTAGCTCGATGATCTCCTCCTCGGGCACAAGCTTCCTGAGGTTAGCTACATACAGGACGCCACCCTTACGGTTCTTTATCTCCACATCAAGGTGCTCGATGTCCCAATTGTAGGCGGGGGCCTTCACCTTGTACTCCTCGTCGTCGGCGTCACCTATATTTCTCCTGATCTCAAGCAGCTCGAAGTCCTTACGCGCGGTTACCAGGGACTCCTCCATCCTCTCGATGTCTGCCTTGAACCGTCTCACGGTGTCGTCCCGGCGGCTTACCCAGATCCGTCCCTGCTCGACGTAGCTATCGAAGAGCTTCTTGAAGGTCTCCTCCTTTACCTGGCCGTCTCGTAGCAGACGAACGAGCCTAATCTTTAGGGTGATGTTTTTGGCAAGGTTGTCCATGACCTCTTTGGTCAGGGGGTCTGGCGCGAAATCGAGTCTAATCGCTTCCATCAAATCCGGTTCCTCTTCCATGAACTCAACAATCTTTTCCGGTTTCTCGGGTTCCATAATAACTTGCTCCTCTTCGACTTCAGGCAGGGGGGCCTCCCCCTCTATTTCTGGTTCCTCTACGACGGGCTCCTCAGCCTCTAGCTCTTCCATAATGGGCTCCTCGATTGCCTCTCCCTCAGGCTCTGGCTCCAACTCGAGCTCTTCCTCTTCTACAAAAATATCTGCCTCGGTCTCCAGGTCCAGCACAGGCTCGGCTTCTACCAGTTCCTCTTCCATCTCCGGCTCTATGGGCTCCTCCTTTATTTCTTCGACGTGGATCTCTGGCTCAACTTGCTCTAGAGTTTCCTCCTCAGCCACTACTTCCTCTACTTCTATCGTCGTCTCGATTTCGATTTCTGGCTCTGGTTCCGGCTCGGGTTCTGGCTCAAGCTCTGGCTCTGGTTCCGGTTCTAGATCTGGCTCAGGCTCAGCAAGCTCTGGTTCTAGCTCTGGTTCTAGCTCGGGTTCCGGCTTCGTCTCAGGCTCTGGTTTCTCTAATACGAAAGTCTCCTCCGGTTGTTCGATCTCAATACTCATGTCGACCTCCGGCTCCTCGGGGGCCACGACCTCGAGTGCCTCGGGCTCTGCTTCCGGTTGAACTTTGGCCTTCTCTTCCTGCTCTATCTTGTAGAGGGGGTACCCACAGTTCAGGCAGTACAGTGTCTTGGGTACGTCCTCGTTACAGTTTGGGCAGTGAACGACCTCGGATGAAAGGTCTCCGTACATGATGCTACAACCCTACCGTTATCCTCAACATATGAGAGTAAACAACATATAATTAAATACATACCACCCAAACAACCAGATAAAACATGGAAAATCCATCTTCACGACAAACTAAACAAACAAAACCCACTAGAAGCCGCAATTTCGCGACGAAACGACACACTAAACTAACATAACTATAATAACGTCGTCAAAGAGACTAGAAAAAGATAAAATAGCATACACAGGTATTGAAGAGGAAACAGGCAGGGAAAAACTCTGGACCGTGAGCTCTCAAAGATTCTGAAGAGATCTGCAAGGGGAAGCCTCATACTCGTTATGGGACAGGTTGCGTCGACCTTCATCGTCGCCCTTGGGATGATCTACGTCTCAAGGGTCCTAGGCTCCACAACTTTCGGCATAGTCTCGATCGCTCAGGCCCCGATAGGCGTAGCGTATCTCCTCATAAACGTTGGCACAGATCAGGCCCTCACCAAGTACCTCTCACAGTTCCGGTACGAGAAGAAGAACGAGAACCTGCGCCGACTTATAGAGTCTGGAGTCATCATAAGCATTGTTTTTGGCCTCTTCTATTCGTTCGTAACATACCTCTCGGCCGGCTTCTTGGCGAACCAAATCTTCCATGAGCCCGAGATAGAGGTGCTCGTCAAGATCTTCTCCATCGCGATCCTTGGTCAATCCCTCGTTACCACGTCGTGGGCAGTGATAATCGGCTACGAACGTATGTCGCTGAAGAGCTACCACTCTGTCTTCTACTCGATCCTGAAGAGCCTGACTGGACCAGTCCTCGTCTATCTTGGCTACGGGCCAGTGGGGGCTGCCTTGGGCGAGGCTGGCCCCATGATGTTCGCCGGGGTTCTGGGCGTCGTGTTTGTCTATGTGATATGGAAGTCGGTGAAGAAATCGCAGTCCACCATCTCCCATATGGAAGGCGTTAAAATGCTGATGTTATACGGCTACCCGCTGTTCTTCTCGAACCTTGTAGCCGGCTTCAGGCCCTACATAAACACATATATGCTCTCCCAGTTCGTAGCCAACAACCTCATCGGCAACTATAGCGTCGCGACGAGGTTCTCAGCCCTGCTGGGCTTCGTCGTTACTCCTATTTCCCAGACTATGCTGCCGCTGTTCTCCAAGTTCGAGAACAAGCAGGAGGACCTTGAGTACGTCTATAGGGCGTCCATCAAGTACACTTCCCTCATCGTATACCCCATGGTCGCGGCGATTATCGCCATGTCACCCCAGATCATCGAGATACTCTACGAAGACGCGTACCCTCAGGCCTCCCTCTACATGAAGCTCTACCTCGCCTTATTCTTCTTCACCGGCCTAGGTTCTCTGAGTAACCTGAGGCTGCTGAACAGCCAGCGCATGACTAAGACCACTCTTAACATCAACTTGCTCCAGAACCTTGTCACTCTTCCGATGAACATTTTCCTGATTCCGCGATTTGGGATCATCGGGCTTTTGGTCTCAGAGCTCCTCGGTCCTAGGGTCGGAACAGTCTACTCGCTTTGGGAGATAAAGAAGAAGTTCGGGTTCACCCCAGACTATCAGGCCACTGTGAAGACGTTTATTCCGTCTTTCACCGGGTTCGTGGCGGCTGCTTACTTGTTTTCTCTGGTATCTTGGAATCCCTGGCTTGAGCTCTTCTCGGGCGGGTTCCTTGTCCTTATAATATATCTTGTAGGGGTAGTTGTACTAGGAGTTCTGTCGAAAAGGGATATTCACGATATAAGGATCATCACTGAATCTATTGGGCCGATATCGGGTCTCGTAAGACCTGTACTTGGGATCATCGAAAGATGTGCTTCAGATTAAACAACTTAAAGATGAAAGGCTGGAGACCATTGACTAAGTTCGACGAACTCTACCCCTCACGCAAAGACTATAAGTGCTTCGATAACAGGAATGCCGTGTTCGCCAGAGATGGTTTCAGAGGCTATGGTGACAGAGAGAGGGTCGAGGAGATGATATACGCCCCAGCGGCGTTGAATCTTACAAGAAGCATTGCTAGGAAGAACAATATTTTGAAGATCGTTGCCACGCAAATGATCCCTTCATCTGGCAAAGTTAATATTCTGTGTTTCAATGCCCTAAAGGATCGAGAGGAAATTATGCGTGTGGACTAGGAGGAATAGACGCGAGGTGACAAGGTCCGGGATAGTATTAGCTGGGGGCTCGTCCTCGAGACTTGGAGAGGACAAGGGTCTCCGCCTCCTCGCGGGCAAGCCCCTCATCAACCACATCGTTGACAGGATCCAAGACCACGTTGATGAGGTCATCGTCGTCGTTGCCTCGGAAGAGCAGAAGGAAAAATATGATCACGCCGTAGACGGTGTCGTCACGGACATGTATCCTGAGGGCTCACCCCTCGTCGGACTTCTGACGGGGCTATCATACTGCAAGGGTGCGTATGCTTTTGTCGTTGCCTGCGACATGCCGTTCATCTGCGACGAGGCGGTGGAGATGCTGTTCGCCGAGGCTGAGGGCCGCGACGGCGCTGTCTTCGAGAAACCCAACGGCTGGATAGAGCCCCTCGCAGCAGTCTATCACGTTGAAATCGCTCTCAGGGAGGCCGAGCGACTCTACAGAGAAGGTGATCTACGGGTTCGAATGATTTTACTGAGCCTCGACGATGTGTCACTCATCCCTGTGGAGAGGTTGAGGGGTGTTGACCCGGAGCTGCGTACGTTCTTCGACACCGACTCCGAGGAGCGGTTGAGGAAGGCCGATAGAATCCTCAGGAATATGTCCAAGAAATAGGGTTTTGCATATACTGATATATATTTTTCTAGCTTTGGGGGCTTTAGAGTATAGGTTATATTAGTATTTCCTAATAGAATACATGCGATGGAAAACAGGAAGATCATGGCTCTGGGGAAGTCGTCTCTCGTCATCTCTCTCCCCAAGGACTGGTTGAAGATGAACAACGTCGGCAGGGGAGACGTCGTATCCCTCGAGACCCTGCGCGACCTCTCCCTTGTGGTACACCCTACCATGAAGACGGGGGAAAGGGAGAAGAGGAAGATCGTCGTCATAGAGCCTGACGAGGAAGAGGACACCATCATACGGATCGTCATAGGGTGCTATCTCAACGGCTACAGCACGATCCAGCTCACATCGAAGAAGATCTTTACTACGAAACAACAGAAAGCCATTCGGGATGTTGTGAAGTCCCTCTACCTGAGGATCATCGAGTCCCACGCAAGCGAGGTGATCCTCCAGACTCTCATGGACGAGTCCATGGCGTCAGTAGAGCAGGGCTTGGACCGAATGCACCTCATCACCCTCTCGATGTGCGAGGACATACTCGTGGCCATGGAGACGTGGGACAGCGACCTCGCAGGCTCCGTTCTATCCCTGGAGGACGACGTGGATCAGTTCATGTTCTACCTGATCCGTTTAATACGGTGTGCCGCCATTACCCCCTCCCTCGCCGGGAAGCTGGGGCTGGATATTCTCGACTGCCTCGACTATCAGAACCTCGTTGACAGGATAGAGCGTGTCGCCGACCACACCACGAACATCGCCCAGCACCTAGTGAATCTAGTCGAGCACCAAACCGTTATCCCCCTGAATGTCTGGGCAGTCTTCATCGAGGTGGCACGCCTCTCGTTCGACTCCTACGAGAAGGCGGTGGAGTGCTTCATATTAAAGACGGTACATGATACCAACATCCTCATAAACAACCAAGAGAAGGTGCGTCAGCTTCTAAGGAGTGTCAGTCCACTTCCTAGCTTCGGGATCAACGACAGGGCCGTGTTCCTCGAGCTCTTCGCCATCAGGGATAACATCATGAGGATAAGCGAGTACGCCGCAGACATCGCGGAGATCATCATCGACAGGGCGTACAAGCCTGAGGAAAGCTAGGCTCAAATTGCCACTTCCTCTACTTCCACCATGACGTGATTGAGCCGTTACGTTCAAGGTTATGAGGATTAACATGCTATTCATAGCTCAACCATCGATGAAAATAGGTTGACACCTGTATTATTCCATATACGTGTATATACAACAATACTGGAACGTTTAATTGACCGCCTTTGAATCTCCATCCTGACCAAGAATGACGCAAAACTGGTACAAGGAAGCGGAGAAGGCCCTAGAGCCCGGTGATGCCATACGGAAAAGTTACCCCGGTCGCCTCGACGGGGGAAGTGGGTATCTGATTATCTCGAACAAGCGCCTGATGTTCCAGAACGTGAAGGGGTTCCTGTCCAAGAAATACAACATAACCATGAACGTGCCCCTCGAGGGCATCAGCAAGGTTGTCGTCACGGAAGGCAACGCCATTGAGATCGACACAGCCGACAAGAAATACGTAGTGGATCCAGACGAGGTTTCGGCAAGAATAATCCTGAAGAGCATCACCGAGGCCAAGGGCTAAGCCTAATGCCCAATGGGGGCGTGTATCCCCCCTTTTTTGTTAAGTCCAATATATCTACTCAAATTATCCTAGTATCTGTCCTCGCAGTTTTTCTGCTGCTCCCCGGTCTCTCACGCCCTCGATGACAGTGACGCCGGAGACCAGTACGCTGCCCTTGACTTTTTCCTTCTCGAAGCTTGTCCCCAGCCTTCCCTTGACGGTAATCGTGTAACCAAGACTATCCAGTTTATCGTTGATTAACTCTAGATCTAATTCCATTTCATACTCGGGCGAGAAGATCCATACCCTTCTCCCCTCCCTTCCACAGATCTCCTCGACACGAGTCTCATCGGGCGCTGCCTCTATTAGTTCTAGGTATCCGCTGCACACCTGACAGTTCTCGGCTTTAGCTAGCTGCACCTTCTCGATGGACAGCTCCCTCAAGTCCGCGAAGAGGAGCTTGTTCGCGAGGACCGGCGATTCTCCGAGTAACAGCCTTATGGTCTCGCTCACCTGTACGCTGGCGATTAGGCCTATGACAGAGGGGTGTACGCCTAGGACTGCGCAGCTGGGGATGTCTGCGTCGTCTATGCCGCCTTGGAAGCACTCTAGGCACGCGGTCTCGCCTGGTATTATGGTGGACGCGGTGCCCACCTGCATGATCACCGCGCCGTGAACGAAAGGGGTCCCCGATCTCTGGCACGCCCTGTTGACCGCGTACCGTGCGGCCATGGAGTCTAGGCCGTCCACCACGATGTCCGCCCCCTCGATGATCCTCTCAGCGTTACCATAAGTCACGGAGAGGGGTACCGGCTCCACCTCGATGAAGGGGTTTATCTGATGCAGCCTATCCATCGCGGCCTCGACCTTTGGCAGACCTACCTGGTGCACGCCGTATAGGTGCTGCCTCTGCAAGTTCGAGATCTCTACGACGTCTCTGTCGACGACCCTGACGCTGCCTACTCCCATGGACGCCAGCTGCGTGAGTATGGGGCTGCCGAGGCCGCCTGCCCCTACGACGCATACCTTCGCCTCCTTGAGCCTCCTCTGGCCTTCCAGGCCGAACTCTTTGAGAACGATCTGCCGCGAGTAGTAGTCCAGCTCCTCCTCTGTGAAGCCTTTGGACGTTGGGTTAGACATGGTTACTCCATTCGCTGGACATGAATTAAACCCTAGCCTCTATGCGCGGTTCTTTTATCGCTAAGCATCCACGTCTACATGGGTCCACATGTCTGTCAGGAAGGTTGAGATAACGCGGATCAGGGACGACGGCTCGACGGAGACCTTGGAAGACTCGGTGGCGTCCGACGGCGCCGTGTGTATCTTCGTTGACGGCGAGTTCTACAGGACTCTCGTAGCCTCGCCCGGGATGCTTGAGGAGCTGGTGGTGGGGCATCTCTACACCGAGGGCGTCGTCTCGTCACACAAAGACATCGCTGAGCTCAGTGTTCAACCGGAGAGGGTCGACGTGTCTCTCAGACACCCGGTCAACCTCTCCGAGATAACGATGGGGAAGAGCCGGCTCCTTACTACCGCCTGCGCGGGCTCCCCGAGAATCAGGCCGGGCTCCGTCAGAAGGGTCCAGCCTGTCGAAGACTTGGACGCCGCCCTGATCCACGGCGTCATAGACGAGCTTAACAAGCTGAGCACGGTGTTCAGGGAGACGGGTGGCACCCACAGCGCGCTCATACACCATATGGACGACGGCGTCGTGGCGTTCGCCGAGGACGTTGGCAGACACAACGCCCTCGACAAGGTGATTGGGAGGTGTCTTCTCGACGCCGTCGATCTCAACAGGTGTGTGCTTGCGTCCAGCGGCAGGCTGGCTGGGGAGATGGTGTTGAAGGCCGCCGCCGCGGGGATACCGGTGGTCTGCTCCGTCTCGGCGCCTCTGATGTCTGGGATAAGGATTGCAGAGGAGGCGGGGATTAGGCTCGTCGGCTTCGTCCGTGGGCGCAGGATGAACCTTTACGCCTGAGGAGCCGCTGTTCCACGTTATTACCTCCTGTAGGTCAGATCTGATTTTCTTTTCGCGTATAAGCTGGCTACAGGTATTTCAATAGGGTGCTAGCCCCTACGATTAGGGCTAGGATCCCGATGAGAGCTCTGAGCGTGTTTCCTCTTGCTCTCTTCACGATGGACGCGGCGAAGGGGGAGGCTAGTGTGACTCCTAGAGACATGGCTGCGATCATCGATGTTTCGACTTGGCCCTGTAGCACCATGTATGTGGCGAAGCCTACGATGCTCACGAGGGTCTCGGAGAGGGACTGTATGGAGACGGAGGCTTTCTCGTCTAGCCCTGAGATTATCGCGCCGGTGGTCACTATGGGGCCGAACCCGCTGCCGGAGATCCCCTTGTTGAAGGAGCCGAGGATGCTTATGGCGACTATTCTCGCCCATGAGAAGCCTGAGACCAGGGACTTGCTGTAGAGCACCAGCGCGCCTGAGGCTATCACGAGGGAGCCGATGTACAGGCCGACGGTCCTCTCCGGGAGGCTCAGCGAGGTGTTTACTCCTATGATGGCGCCGATGACGCCGAGTCCCCCGGTGATCAAGGCGATCTTGAGGTCCCGGCTCCCGGGGGTGAAGTCCGCGTTCCTGAGCTGGTGGTTGAAGAAGCTGCTTGAGGCTCCCCCTATGAAGGATGAGAAGAGGACGCTGGGCACGGTCTCGGCGGGGGTGTAGCCGAGGAGCAGCATTATCGGGGTCACCGTGAAGCCGTAGCCCATGCCGAGGCTGAGGTCGACGAGACCGGAGCAGAAGGAGAGGACGAAGAGGGGGGCGAGCCTCCACAGATCGACGACCATTTTGGATCTAACATGAACGCCTATTGATAATGTTTATCTCGGCCCAAAAGAAAGATTAGTCGTCATGATTTTCGAGAAGATAAAGTCCCGCGTCGTGGCTCATCTGTCTTACTTCGTCGGGTCAGGCCACGAGGCCATGGTCTTGGACCCCCAGAGGGACTGCCAGATCTACGTGGACATCGCCAAACGAGAGGGCATGAGGATCAAGTACGTCTTCGAGACCCACCGGAACGAGGACTACGTCATAGGCTCAAGGAAGCTGGCCAGCCTCACCGGCGCCGAGATCTATCACGGCCCCTGGCCTGAGTTCAGGTACGGTAAAAAGCTGAATGATGGCCAGGAGTTCCGCGTGGGGAAGCTGAAGGTCACAGCCTTGCACACGCCGGGGCACACCCCGGGGTGCATGTCCTACGCCGTCACCGACCTCGCGACAGGCGACGACGTCGTGATGGTCTTCACCGGCGACACGTTGTTCGTCGGCGACGCCGGGAGAACCGACTTCGGAGGGCCAAAGAAGCGCAGGGAATGGTCTAAGAACCTCTATAACAGCATCTTCAACAAGCTGCTTCCCCTAGGGGATCATGTAATACTGTGCCCGGCCCACGGCTCGGGCTCAGTCTGCGGCGGGGGCATCGCGGACCGAGAGGTTAGCACCCTCGGCGCGGAGCGGCTCATGAACCCGCTGCTTCAGATGAGCCGGGAGGAGTTCATCGACCACAAGGTCAGGGAGGATCACCACTACACCCCCTACTTCCACATGATGGAGAAGTATAACGTCGAGGGCGCGCCCTTCGTCGGCTGCGGGCCCAACCCCCGGGCGTTGACCCCCAAAGAGTTCAAGGAGATGGCAGAGACAGGAGGCGTGGTGGTGGACACCAGGCCGCCGCCCTCCTTCGGCGCAGGACACATCAAGGGCTCTTACAGCATAAGCACAGCGAGGCTGGGCATGGGTGGATGGGTCCTGCCCTACGACAAGCCCCTTCTACTGGTACTAGGCGGGCAAGACGAGCTGGACTACGTTTCGAGAAGCCTGTCCCGTATGGGCTACGACAACCTGGACGGCTACCTGACGGGCACCATCGCGTCGTGGTACACAAACGCGCTGCCCGTCGAGAAGCTCGACCTCATCACAGTGTCCGACTTGAAGGAGCTGATGGAGAAAGACAAGAACCTGTTGGTGGTTGACGTCAGGAGCCTCGACGAGTATAACAGCGGGCACATAGACGGCTGCAAACACGTCTACGCCGGGCTCGTCGAGCAACACGCCGACGAGATACCTAGGGACCAGCCGGTTGCGCTCATATGCAAGAGCGGCACAAGGTCCGGGTTCGCGTCCAGCATGCTCCTGAGGATGGGCTACAGGAACATATACAACGTCCTCGGTGGCATGACCGCTTGGGGGAACGCTGGCTATCTGGTGACCAAGTAACCTTTTTCCTCGAAACGATAACTCCCTTATTTCACGACTACTGTGGAACCTTGTGAACGAAATCAAGGACATCTCGGCGGAGGAGTTCGACCGCGAGGTAAAAGGCTCCGAAAGCCCTGCCGTTTTAGAGTTCTGGGTCAGGTCATGTGACCAGTGCAGGAAATTCAAGCCCGTCTACGAGAGACTACCAGAAATACTCGGCGGTAAGGTTCGGTTCCTCAGGATGAACATGCTGAAGACCATCGAGAACCTGCGTCTCGCTGAAGACATGGGTGTGGAGCAGACACCCACGACGAAGGTATTCTGCTCCGGCGAAGAGGTGGGTGAAATAGTCGGGTACTTACCGCTTGAAGAAGCTGTGAAGACGATAAACGAGTTACTTCAGGGCTGTGAATCTTAGTAGAAGGTCAAGGTTTTTACATCTCGGTTCAATTGAACGCACATGTTTCCTCATGGAGTCACGTCCTACATACTTGGTGGGATTATAATCGGGCTGGGCGTCTCGTTCGTCTACATCCTGACCGGTCAGCACGCCACCCAGAGCAGCTTCTTCAGCTCCACCATTTCCTACTTCTCCAAGATACCCTACTTCAACAGGAAGACTTACCTCGACTCCCGGGAGTGGCGGCTATACTTCGCGGCGGGCGTGATACTGGGCGCCCTCCTTTACACAGTAACCATCTCACCCGACGGCTTCTGGACCACGTCGGTCCAGTGGTGGAGGCTCCTCATCGGAGGCTTCCTCGTAGGCTTCGGCACGAGGCTTTCAAGCGGCTGCACGTCCGGTCACGGCATAAGCGGCATAGCGTCCATGTCCACAGCGTCTCTGTTAGCCGTGATAACCTTCATCGTCGTCGGCGTGATCACCGCTAACATAATATTGCTGCTGGGGGTTACGCCGTGAACAACAGGAACATTGTGCTCTTCGTGGGAGGCATAGTCTTCGGGTTCGGGCTGGCCGTGGGCGGCATGTCCAAGCCCGAGGTGGTGCTCAGCTTCCTCCAGTTAAAGGATTTTGGCCTTATTGTGTTGATGGGTGCAGCCACGGGCGTAACTTTCATAGCGATCAACGTCGTGCCCAGATTCGTCGAGAAGCCCATCCTCGGCGGCGAGTTCAAGCCCCGCACAAGGATACTGAACAGAAACACCGTTATAGGCGCCGTGATATTCGGCGTCGGCTGGGGGTTCAGCGGGCAGTGCCCCGGCTCGGCATTATCCAGTCTAGGTATAGGTAACCTACCGGTGCTGCTCGGAATAGCCGCCATGTTCCTAGGCGCCTACGTCATGGGACGCTTCTTCGGCTAACCTCTTTATTCGCCTATACGAGCCACCGCGATGATCGGTACCTCAGCAGTGGCCTCAAGCTCGTTGCGTAGCGCGGTAACCAGCACCTCGAGCCCAGAGACCCCTGTTCGCGCCATGTCCTCCTTGGAGGTGGTCACCAGCACCAGGTCTGGCCTCACCTTGCTAAGCGTCTCCTTCAGCTCGACTGTGTTAAGCTCCGCGTGGTAGTCCACGTCCTCGATTATGCCCTGCTCGACGGCGTAGGGCCTATCCCGAGGGTCAACAGTGACCACCTCTATCCTAGGGTTTTTCTTCAGCTGTCTAAGAACTCTGGCGCCCACCATCCCGGCGCCGACGACGAGGACTCGCATACAGTTACTCAACGCGTGGCATCTTCTATTAACCTTGATCACTCAGCCCATCATATCAGGTTGACCATGCCTAACAGGTAGAATAATGCGATGAGTATAACAGAGCTGACAACCGTCATGAGCATCCCGTATCTTATCATGTCCCTAGACTCGACGATGCCCGTCGCAGAGATGAGCGCCATCCTCCCGGAAGCCGAAGGCAGCGCGTAGCCGAAGGTGGTGGCCATGGTGAGGGGAAGCACGAGTCTGACGGAGTTAAAAGCGGGATCGGCCGCAGCCAAGTCGATCATGATGGGCACGAACACAGCCGCCACGGTGGCGTTGTTCACCACGTTGGTGAGGAGAGCCGACGCGAACACGACGACGACCAGCGCGAAGATGTACGGCGTCCCGCTTAGCAGCGGCGAGGAGATGTCCGTGAGCCAGGCAGTCGCGCCAGACCTCTTCAACGCCTCACCGAGCGCCAGCCCGGCGGCGATGGCGAAGAACATGCCCCAGCTGACGCCCTTCACGTCCTCCCACTGAATTATGTCCCGAAGAGCCATGTAGGACACCGCGATTATCCCGACGACTGCGGGTGAGAGGAACGTGGACGGCAGCCCCATGGCGTCCTCGATGAAGGCGCCCCCCATCCACATCAATATGGTGATCCCAAGAACCACCAGAACCTCCCTCTCAACGCCCCGCATCCCGCCCAGGTTCTCAAGCTCCCTGCGCGTCGCCTCGATGTCCAGCTCCTTCAAGGAGACGTTGGCTGCCTTCATCAGCGTCCACCAGGTGGCTGGGAACACGAATATTAGCGCCAGTAGGCCGTACTTCATCCAGTCGATGAACCTCCAGACCCTGATCTCCGAGAGGAACTCGGACGCCACCGCGTTGGAGGCGGACCCGGTGATCGTGGCCATCCCACCGACGCTGGCGGCGTAGGCGATGCCCAGCACCAGGAGAACCAGCAGCTCCTTCGACTGCTCCTGGTCAGGGACTTGGCTGGAGATGGTGAGGGCCACCGGTATCAGCACAGCGGCCGTCGCGGTGTTCTCCATCCACATGGATAGAAGCGCGGCCAACGCCATGAGGCCGAATAGCAGCCTGTCCACGCGCCCCCGCGAGGTCACGATGGATAGTAACGCCAGCCTCCTCGTTATACCGTGCTTCCTCAGAGCCTCAGCCAGGAACAGGCTGCCAAGGATCAGTATGATGATGGGCCTGGACAGGGTCTCGAAGGCCTGAGCCGAGTTAGCTAAGCCGAGAGCCACCAGCATAACCGGCACCATGAGCCCCGCGAAGGGCAGCGGTATGGGCTGAAGCGCGAAGATGGTCCCCGTGAACACGAAGGCGGCTAGCGCCCGTTTACCCTCAACAGTCAGACCAGCCGGGGTGGGCAGCAGGAGCACAAGCACCGTCAGCGCAACGACTGCCATGAAACGGTTGGAGAACCCGAGGCGATTACCCATAGAGACCTTAGATACAACAATGGAGAACCCAATTTAAACCTTATAAAACGGGTTCACGACAGCCTCCGGGGCTTAACAGCCAGCAAGCCCGCCATGACCCCTACCACGGGGAAAGCGATGGACGCGAGAAGCGCCTCGCTGTACCCGCCGAACAGGTCGTACGCGACGCCGTAGGGCAGGGGACCCAGCGCCGAGCCAATCACCCCAGCCATCATGGTGACGCCCCTGATGGTGCTCAGGTGTCTTCTCCCGAAATAGTCCGGCCAGATCACTCCACCCACTATTCCCTGCAGCGCCATCTGGACCCCCACGAGCACCCCGTAAACCATGACCAGCGTCACGCTGTCCGCCAGGTACAGTGCCACCATGGAGCCGAGCATCAGCGCCTGGCTGAACGCGACGAGGTACCTCATTTGGACCCTGTCCGCGACAGGCCCCGCTAGAAGCGCTACGGGTAGGCGCACGACGCTCATGAGGCTGCTGATCAGCGCAGCCGTCCCAGGGTCCAGTCCGGCCTGGGCGAGTATGCTTATCTGGTGGAAGATCAGCCCCGTTATTATCGCCGACGGGACCACCGTCGTGTATATTATGCACCAGAAGGCCCGGGTCCTCATGGCTTCCCGTAGGGTCCAGGAGTCCTCAACTATTGTAGTATCAACCTCTGTGATCTCCGGGGCTTTCTCGTTGTCGGGCAAGAGCCCGACCTCCTCCGGAGTATCCCTGATAAGGAGGTAACTCAAAGGCGCCATGACGACCCACAGCAGCACAGCCCACGTCCACCAACTCATCCTCCAGCCATAGTTCTGGATGATCCAGGTGTTGAGAGGCGGCAGGATCGCCAGGCTCAGCCCTCCCCCTATGCTGACAACGCTGATGGCGACCCCTCTCCTCTTTATGAACCACTGGGGGGGCAGAGTCACGCTGCTGAGGCTCATGGAGCCCTGGCCCAAGAGCCTCACGAGGAAAAAGCCGATAAGAAGCATAGGCACCGTGCTCACGAGGCTCATCCAGACGCAAGCCACCCCGAACACCAGGGCGATGACGGCGGTCATCCTTCTGTGGCCGACCCTGTCGAAGAGCCTGCCCACGAAGCCCATGAGCATGCCGGCGAAGAAGGTGCCTACGCTGTACATGCCTGAGACTACGCTGCGGCTCCAGCCATACTCGTTAATGTAGCTGTCGATGAAGACGCTTACGCTGTAGGTCTGCCCCGGCCCGCTGAAGAAGATGATGAGGCTTGAGACCAGCACCATGACCCAGCCGTAGAACACCGGAGACCTGAACGGCAGCTTGGATCTGCTCAACCACATAAACTCCTAGACCCAAATAGACGGAGCGGCGTTCAAATAAAGGTTGGCTAACAAGTGAGATTCGTCTTCCACGCGTGCCCGGGACAGCTATCCTGAGGTTTAAATGGGATAGTCCTTCTCTTGTCCTCATGAAGTTCGGAGTCTACATCAGGTCAGCCGAGACATACAACAAGATGCTTGAGCTGGCCAAGGCCGCCGAGGAGCTAGGCTACTACGGCGTCTTCCTCAACGACCATGTCCACGGCCTCCCAGACGGCAGGGAGCCCTACCTGGAGGCGTGGACCGCCATGGCCGGGATAGGGGCCCAGACCAGCAGGATACGCCTGGGCCACATCACCCTCTTCAACAGCCTGAGGAACCCCGCGTACCTCGCCAAGTCGGCCACGGCGCTGGACGTAATGACCGGCGGCCGCTACGAGCTCATACTGGGCGCGGGCTGGAACGAGCCCGAGTACCTTGGCTACGACCTCATGGAGAAGGGCCGCGGCATGCCCAGCGCAGGGGAGCGAGTCACCAGGCTCAAGGAGTCCGTCGAGATACTCAAGGGAATGCTCCACAACGAGGTGTTCAGCTACGAAGGCAGGTACTGGACGCTACGAGAAGCCATCAACATACCTCAGCCGGTGCAGAGGCCCTTCAGGGTCTCAGTTGGG
>Ga0265594_1000781_pt1 | contig 25801 bp, 19 predicted proteins | sample saktaG_11_FD_190147 | JGI IMG/M metagenome (GOLD analysis project Ga0265594, IMG submission 190147) | Saline water microbial communities from Sakinaw Lake, British Columbia, Canada - sak_2011_5_24_80m | ecosystem: Environmental > Aquatic > Non-marine Saline and Alkaline > Saline ... | reverse complement strand
TTATTGAAAAACCATATCGGAGAAGCAGTACAATATGTCAGTACCTAAAATAAGTCGGGAAATAATAATAAACAAACTGGGATTTATTTAATGATAAAACTAAAAAGACTATCAGACCAGCCCATCCTATTACCCAAAAAAGAGCATCCCTGGGAAGCAGCTGCCGTATTTAACTGTGCCGCCATATATGATAATGGCCTGGTACATATGATCTACCGAGCTGCCGATATTGCACCCAATGGTAAAGAAGGACCCTATATTAATCGCCTTGGTTATGCAGTAAGCAAAGATGGCATTCACTTCAACCGCTTGGAGCAGCCAATTTTACTAAATAATGTAGAACGGGAGGCGAGGGGACCGGAAACCCCCCGAATAGTTAAAATAGATGATATTTTCTATATGATGTATACCGGGTATGGGGGTAGATTTCCGGAAGACTTCAGAATTTGTCTGGCTACTTCAAAAAATCTTATCGATTGGGAGAGACAAGGCATAGTCCTTAATGAACCCAATAAAGATGCCTCCCTGTTCCACGAGAAGATTAAGGGCAAATATGTAATGTTTCATCGAAGATTGCCAGATATCTGGATAGCCTACTCTGATGACCTTAAAACTTGGTATGATCTCTGGTATGATCATAAGATTATAATGAAACCTGAGAGTAGGTCAATGAGTCTATAAAGCTAATAATAAATACTTGTAAGGCTACAACAAATAGAGACTAATTATTTAGTTCATTGAAATCAGGTCTTGTAGATGCAAATTCGCTCCTCGATTTTCAGATCATTTAATTTTTTTTGCTACCGGCCTCCACCAAAAACGATTCGAAGTATCTATTAAAGGGAAAACCCCTTCACCGGTCCCATCTGTATGGCTTATTACCAGAACATCTCTTTCCAGATTTTCTTTCTGGATAAATTCTCTGGCTTCTTCACAAAAGGTAGCAATACCACATAACCTTGGATAATAACTTGATATTAAGACTATTGGTTTTCTATTTGACATTATTTACTCCTTATATTAGGGTATAATACCTTGAATAAATTTTTATAAAAGAGGAGTCACACGTAAATTATTATACCATAAATAGCTTAACAAAGGTAAGATTAACAGATAGTGGAAATCTATCTAAAGAAAAGAAAGCAAAATCAATTTATGAAAGAGTAGAAATATTTGGTGTTTTTTTGGTTATTTTTCTATTTATTAGTATAAATATATAAAATTTATTAAAATAGTAGCAATATTATAACATATATGTTATAATTCATAAGAAAAGACATATAAAAATAACTTATATGTTAAAGGAGGAATTAATAATGGATAATCCTATGCTTAAATCGATAGGGTTAAAACTTCAAGAAGCACGGAAAAAATCAGGTTTAGCTCAATCACAGGTAGCTAAGTTAATAGGTATAAATCAAACACAATTATCTTACTATGAAACAGCAACAAGAGAAATCAATTTGAATATACTTGAAAAACTTGCAAATCTTTATGGTTATAAAATTGATTATTTTGTTACTGGTAATGAAATAAAAGAACCAGAAATACAAATTGCTTTTCGGGGAGAAAATTTGTGTAATGAAGATTTAAAAACAATTGCCTGGACAAAAACTTTTTTAAATAATTTATGCGAAATGAATGATTTGGTCAAGGAGTGATATGAATGAAGGATTACAAGCTTATAGAAAGCAGGGCGAGGAATAAAGCAATTGACACCAGAAATGAATTAGGTATTAATCTAAGTGAACCCATAGATGTGGATATTTTAAAGGTTTTAAGAAAAAAAGAAAAGATATCAATCATAGTTACAGAATTGAAGGGAAATATTTCGGGATTTTTTTTAAGAAAAGAAGATATTTGTTTAGTTGTAATAAATTCCTCCCGCTCATTTGGTCATCAAAGATTTACAGCTGCTCATGAATATTATCATTTTAAATATGATAAAGAAATGAATGGCAAAATATGTCCCATAAATAAGTATGATGATGAGTATGAAAATGAAATGGAAGCTAATTATTTCGCTTCTCATTTTTTAATGCCCGATGAATCATTAAAATATTACGTTGATAAAAGAATAAAAGGAAATAAATTAAATATAAGAGATTTAATTTATTTAGAAAATTATTTTATGGTTAGCCATGCTTTAATGCTTGTTAGATTAAGGTTAATAAATATTATATCGGACAAAGAAATAGAGCTTATGAAAAATGGGATCATTTATAAAGCGGCTCAATTAGGATATGATACAGCACTTTACAGAAACACCAAAAAAAAGGGAGCGATTATTTATTCTGATTATGCTGAATTGGCAGAAGAGTTGTTAGAAAAAGGGAGCATTTCTTATGGGAAATATGAAGAATTGTTAATAGATGGAAAGCTTGAGGATATTCTATTTCAGGAAAAGGGGAATAAGAACGAGGAGGAAACAGGGTTTGAAACTACCGATCGTATTCGATAACGATTGTATTTCATCTTTTTTATGGATAAAAAGATTAGATATCGTAAATGATCTTTTCCCTAATCAAATTATCATTCCTCGATCGGTTTATGATGAATTAGATAAAATAAAAACTCCTCAATACAGGTTTGTCTTTAATGATTTAAAATCTCAAATTATAAAAGGGAATTTTGAGTTAAGAAATATCATAATCCCCAGTCGGGAGTTTAATGAGTATTATAATTTAATTTCTATGAAAAATCCTAAGAGAATAGGTAAGGGGGAAGCGGCTGCCATTGTGATAGCAAGCACGCTTGATGGAACTGTTGCAAGCAATAATTTAAGAGATATTTTACCATATGTTGGAAAGAAAAATCTACCTTACATTTGCACAGAACATATATTATATTTGAGTTACGAAAAAAGCTATTTTTCTTTAGAAGAAGGAAATCAAATATGGAATGATATGAAAAGAAAAAAGAGAATATTGCCAAATTATGATTTCAAAGAAATTATAAGAAGATTTAAAATAAATAGTAATAAAAAATTTTAGTACATTTTCCCCCGCATAAATCTAAATCATTTAACGGGGCGAACCCAGCTCTACCTTTATTCCCTCCATCTGCTACGTTTAGTAGGCCGGACATCCAGATGCAAAAAATCCTTCTTCTCATAAAACCCGATACCGTTAAAATCTATATTCTCACATATCTCCAAAAGTTCAATTAAGTTGATATCTTTTACTTTAATATCTGCCGCCAGCCCGATACGGTGATAGCTGTTTGGTACCCCTCCCACTTTCTGGTTATATCTCGAACAGCGGTATCCGGAGTTAATATATACCGGTCTTTCTAATATATTTCTTAATTCTACCAATTTAGCCAGCAGTTTGGGATGCAGCATCACCAGATTACAGCAGGGACAGGCAAATTCGGATAGGTTGAAATAGGGGGCGATGATTATATTGTTGGTACTATTTAGCATTTGAATGTGAATTTCCTCCTTTCATAATCTCCTCCCCTGATAATTATTCTTTAAAGCAGCACTCAGCCAGCCGGCAGGACTTTTGATATTCTTCCTCTCCATAAGCAAATCTAACTTCTCCTCAATCTTCTTTGTAGAATATTCTTTTAATATCTTCTCGATAAACTCCTCCTATCTCTTTCTTTGAAAGTTTTTCTTTAAATATCTAACATTAAAACTTTACCGGGCACTATTTTAAAAATATTTCCAATCTTTTTTGCGTACCTTCTTTTCCCCTCGGGAATATCTCCCTGATCTAACATGACTATTATCTGGCATAATCGAAAAAAGTCTTGACTATTTTCTAAAATAATATTATTATAGTTACTATGAAGGAAAGAATAATCTATCAGAAAATATGGCAAAAACTATCGTCCTATAAAAATATGGTGCTGTTATCCGGTCCCAGGCAAAGTGGTAAAACAACTTTTGCCCAGATCATTGCCCGTAATTATACCAATCAAATTTACTATAATTGGGATGATATTCCCAGTAAAAGGCAATTGATTCAAGACCCCTACTTTTTTGAAAAGATTGACCGTATGGACGAAACAACGCCACTGGTTATATTTGATGAGATTCACAAATACAGCAATTGGAAAAATTATCTAAAAGGAGTGTACGATGGATTTGCCGCAGAATATCAATTTTTAGTCACCGGTAGTGGTAGGTTGGACTTGTATCAGAAAGGTGGAGATTCCCTGGCTGGTAGATACCTAAAATTCCACCTCTTGCCTTTTACCTACTCAGAATTGGTAAACAAGCAAAATTTACTTAAAGATTTCCTTAACAATCCTTTTCATTTACAGGAAGATAGCAAGACCGACTACAACCTATGGAATGATCTCTTTGAATTCAGTGGCTTTCCTGAGCCCTTTTTAAAAGGAGAGAAAGAATTTTACCGGTTGTGGTCAAATAACTATCAGCAGCAGCTGATTCGAGAGGATGTTCGGGATTTAACACAGATTAAAAAATTTGATTCCCTGGAGATTTTATATTCCCTTTTACCACTGAAAGTTGGCAGTCCCCTTTCTTTAAGTTCATTACACAGAGAGGTTCAAGTAACAGTTGACAGTATTAAAACTTGGCTGGAAGTATTTGAAAACTATTACTTGTTATTTCGAATACCACCATGGACCCATAAAATATCGCGGGCAATTAAAAAAGATAAAAAATTATATCTTTTTGATTATGCGCAAATTAGCAATACAGGTGCCCGCTTTGAGAATATGATTGCTTTGGAGTTGTACCGGGCAGTTTTAAACTGGAATGTTTTGGGATGGGGGGATTTTTCCCTAAATTACATTCGTAATAAAGAAAAGGAAGAAGTTGATTTTCTCATTTGTGAAAACCATCAACCCATATTGCTGATTGAGTGCAAATTATCGGATGAAAATGTTTCAAATAGTTTGATTAAATTCCAGAATAAACTTAATGTGCCTGCCATCCAGCTGGTCAACAAAAAACATATTGGAAGAATAATCACCAATCAAAAAAACAAGGTGCTGATTACCTCTGCTCCCAGGTGGTTATCCTTTTTGCCGTAGAGCAACTAACAAGAATGCGATCTAATTAAAATAGTGACATCCCATTTTTTTGATTTTAAAAACATTCCTTAAAAAGGAAACACTAATGTCAGAAAAAAATGAAATAGTAATCTATACCACTCCGGATGGGAAAGAAAAGACAGATGTTAATTTATAACCTTGACACGATCATCTCCGTCGGCTATCGAGTAAATTCCAAACGCGGCACCCAATTTCGTATCTGGGCTACCAATCCCCCGCGCCTTGCCGACAACGCCCTGGTTGCTTTAACCTTACTAACTGCTGAAAGTAGAGCAGAAGAAAAAGATACGATGACCAAAGTAGTTGTAAACTTAATTAATCGAAATAATTAAAAAGTAATAAAATTTACTCCCCTGACAGGACATTCTCCCTATATTTCCTCTCCCCTGGAGGGAGAGGGTTAGGGTGAGGGGGAAACATTTTCTGTCATTGCGAGGAGTGAAACGACGCGGCAATCTCTATTAACCACGTAGGACAGGCGTCCCGCCTGTCTATTTAGAAAATAAAAAGAGATTCACAAAAATGTTTCAAAACAAAAAACAAATCAAAATAACCATCCTTCTCTTACTAACCATAATTTTTATCTCCCAATTTTCTATTTCCACCCTTGCCAAAACCGAAGTCTACTTCTCCCTCTCGGACAATCCCCAAAAAGAAATCATCAAAAATATCAACCAAGCCGAATCCTTTATTAATATAGCCATGTACATCTTTACCGACAGAGAAATCGCCCTCCCTCTTATAAAGGCCCGCGAGCGAGGCGTAAAGGTAAGGCTCTATCTGGATCAAGACCAGGTTGACTACCAATACAGCCAATCCTGTTTCCTGGTGCAAAAGGGAATCAAAACAAGAGTCAGTTCAAACAAATATATCATGCACAATAAATTCGCTATTATCGATAACCGTATACTACTTACGGGTTCCTATAACTGGACCTTTTCCGCCAACAACCGGAATGATGAAAATTTAATGGTAATAAACGATCCGGAAATAATTGAAATATTTCAGAATCAATTTGTAAACCTATGGACCAATAAATACAATTACGAAAGGACTAAAGAATTATTCAGTAAGGCTAAAGTAAATATTCTGACTGTCTTTCCCCCTCCCGTTCAATCAAAAACTAAAATAATTAATATCAACTCTGCCTCCCTGGAAAAACTTACCAGAATCTTACAAATAAGCCAACCTCTTTCCCAAAAAATAATCACCCTAAGAGATTCACTAAGCGGAGGATTCAAAGAATTAAAAGATCTCCTTCAACTACCCGAACTTACCAACCTCGAATGGGAGGAATGGGAAGAAGAGGGGATAATAGTTACTATTAAATAATAAAAACCGAATATTTTCCCAAAAAAGAAGGATTTCACAAACCTTTTGTCGTAATATTAAATGGATGTAATAAACATAAAAAAATCAAACTTTTTTCAATTATTTTCAATTATTTTAATAATTGTTGCCATACAGTATTCACAGCAGTGTGATATAATTATAAAAATATTATTCTTTTTAATTAGTGAAACACCTCTTATTTCTACTATACTAATGTAATTGAACCAAGAGCAAACTTAAAATATGTAATACTCAAATTGTGTTCAAGAGAGGATTTACACTTCTAATAGCTTTTAGATAAAACGATAAAAAAGGAATGATGGCAAATATAACTATTAAGAAATATATTATTAATCACGCCAAAGACAAATATTATTTTCACATTAAAGATTTAAAAAGATATTTTATTACATGTTAATTAAAAAAAATACATACAGAAAGGCATGGTATGATTGATTTACGTGAACAGATTTCATTAGGGGGAGTAAGCCGCCATGAGACTTTTACCCCACGGTATGGATGGTTAAAAAAGGGATTTGATGCAATAATAAATGACCCTAAAGCCTTTAGTGCTAAGGATGCTATTGAACGTTTGGGCGTCGGAAAAAATATGGTTAGATCTATCCGCTCATGGTGCTTAGCTTTTCATCTAATAGAAACATATCAAAGCATAAACAATAAAGGGCGAAAAGGTGAACTCAGACCAACAAAGCTTGGAATAAAATTACTTTCGGACAATGGATGGGATCCATATCTAGAAGATATATCAAGTCTATGGTTATTACACTGGAACTTATTTATTCCTCCGTTCGAAGCTTCTTCTTGGCCACTTGCATTTAACTATTGCTCACTTCAATCATTTGACCATAAGCAATTAACGAGGGTGCTTATCTCTTCGGCAAAACAGTATGATAAGCTCTCTGGGCTTTCGGAGGATTCTTTCGATAAGGATGCTTCGTGTTTGATACGAATGTATTCTGATGGTAACACAGACCATGGAACGGGAATAGACTGTCCATATGCTCAAATAGGGCTTATACGTTCAATAGACGAACAAAATACTTTTCGCTTTGTGATTGGTGAAAAATATACTCTTCCTAGCCTTATCTTTGCAGCCTCTTGTTTTTCCTATTCAAATTACACTCAGCCAAATCAAAGGACACTTTCTTTTCACAAGATTCTTTATGAATTAAATTCCCCAGGAATAGCCTTTAAGGTCACAGAAACTGAAGCAGGTTCCCTACTTAACGATGCTGCAAAGAAAATTGAGGGAGTTGAATTCGTTGAATCCATAGGAAATAGACAACTTCAATTTGATAAAAATCCAGAAGAATTATTTTGGCAAATTCTTTCACAGTATTATAAACAAGAACCTTCAGGGGGTGTTGAGATATGAAACTTCTGGAATTTATTTATCCCGATGCAAATGTTACTCGATCTGTTAATCTTGAACGTGACAGAGAGTACGAAACTACGCTTAAAGATTATCAGATAACAGGGAAAGGAATCGAGATACTTCGGCGATTTTCCTCAGCTCTTGATGGAGAAAGAATATTAGCATGGTCACTTACAGGACCATATGGAATGGGCAAATCTGCATTTGTCAATTTTCTTCTAGCGCTTACTGGGGAAAAGAATTCCTCACGGACAGAATTGGCACGAAAAAAATTAGAGAGCGTTGATAAAGACCTCAAAAAAAGCCTCGTAAAAGCTATTGATAAAGCTACAGAGAACAGAGGATTTTTTCATATCCCAATAACTGCATCATACGAACCAGTGAATCTTTCACTTTCCAAAGGAATTATTAATGCACTTTCTAGTAACTATTTAGAACCACATGAACAAAAGGCAATTCAAAAGCTACCAGAATTTCAGCAATTATCGCAACTTGAACATTCGGATACTCAAACAATTATTAACTGCTTATCAGCAGTACGGAAAAAACTCGATAAGCCCATCATTATAGTTATAGACGAATTTGGTAAAAATCTTGAATTTATGGCCCATCACCCAGATAAAGGTGATATTTTTATACTGCAGCTACTAGCAGAGTCATTAGATATTTATCTATGGGTATGTTTACATCAATCATTTGAAGGCTATACTTCGGGATTAACTTCCCAACAAAGAAAAGAATGGAATAAGGTTCAAGGAAGATTTGAGGATATATCCTTTATTGAGTCTACATCTCAAATGCTTTCTCTTATTAGTCGTGTGCTTGTGCAACGCCCGAATGTCCAAAACAAAGAATTACTAAAACAATGGGCCGTCTCATTTATTAAATATGCGAAAAAAGAAAAGATTCCCCTTATAAAAAACATGACAGAACAGGAGATTATCGTGCTTTATCCAATCCATCCAACTGCTGCAATGATATTGCCTGAGCTTTGTAGAAGATTTGCACAAAATGATCGTACACTTTTCTCTTTTCTCTGTAGTGGAGATTCACATGCTTTACCTGAGTTTTTGAAGACTCATGACATTGAGGATAGGCTACCATTCTTAGGAATTAATTATCTTTATGATTATTTTTTCTCAGTTTCGACATCCACATTTATTAACCGACCAGAAACTCAAAGATGGTTTGAAATTCAAGATATTATTGGCCAATCACACTCGCTATCCCCTGTTAAACAAGCGATTCTTAAAACTGTAGGTGTTTTAAATCTAATAGCTAGTCATTTCAGCTTACCTGCAAATCCAAAAGTATTACAATGTGCGCTTCAAGAGCCTCTTGGTGTTGATAGTAAAGTACTTGATGATGAAATTTTAAGTTTATCAAAGAGCATCCTTTTTTTCCGGGAGTATGCGCAAGAATATCGACTTTGGGAAGGATCTGATTTTGATATAATTGGAGCGATTGAGAAGAAAAAGGCCACACTTGCAACGAAACCTTTAGAAGATACGTTACAAAAATATTGTCCCCAGGCTTCTTTAATTGCATCTCGTCACTCATATAGAACTGGTACAGTACGAAGATTTGAATGTAAATGGATGGATATTTTAGAAATTGTTACAGGAAATATTCCCTGTCCATCGAAAGGTTATGACGGTTTAATAATTTATGCCTTTGGCAATCAAATTGAACTTAAAAATATTCCTATTGTGTGTTCTGATGGTAGGCCTTTAGTTGTTATTTATTGTGCACGTAAAAATCAGATAAAAGAAATAGTTCTTGAAGCCGCTGCTGCAAAGTCTATTTTGGATGAATCGCCAGAACTTACCTATGATGGAGTAGCACGAAAGGAAGTTCGATATCGTGTGTATGCAGCGGAAGACCAATTGAGAGAATATATTCACCAGATCTATTCACCAAATTCTATTGATGCCCATTGGTATGTCGGCCAAAAAGAACAGAAAATTTACTCCTCTCGTGATTTATCGTCATTGCTATCAAAACTTTGCGATAAAACATATTCTCAGTGTCCTTTAATTAAAAATGAAATGATTAATTATGAAAAACTTTCTAACTCTGCTGCACGTGCAAGACGTGAATTAGCAGAAGCAATGGTTACTCATGAAAAAAGAGAGCAACTTGGGATGACAGGTTATGGACCTGAGGTGGCATTATATAGAACTCTATTTCGTTCAATAGAGCTTCATCAAAAAACTGAAGAAGGATGGGTATTTGTAAGGCCTAATGAACATAGCCCCGAACTTTTATCAATATGGAGATTATGGGATGAGATGTTAAATTCATCCCATAATAATCCTAAGGATGTTGCTGTTCGACTTCTTATTGATAAATTAAAACAGCCCCCATTTGGCATAAGAGAGGGACCAATACCGCTTTTCTTATGTCACTATCTTATTGTAAACGCGGACGAGATAGCATTATATCAGGAAGGTGCTTATAAACCCTATTTTGGAGAAGCTGAAATATCTTTATTGATTAAGAGGCCTGAACTTTTTTCCTTAAAATTATTTGCTCCAAGTTCAATAAGAAGAGATGTTATCAAAACTTATTTTGAAGTGCTTAATTCAAAAGAAATATCATTAAATGATAATTTAAGAAATACTTCGCTTCTAAAAATTGTTTCTCCTTTATTGAAGTTTGTCGATAGCTTACCAAAATATAGCCGTCTAACCCGAAGAATTTCATTGCCTGCACAAAAACTAAGAAGTATTCTCTTGAATTCCCGTGAGCCTATTAGTCTTCTTTTTGAAGAAATCCCTGAGGCAATAGGTTTGCCAACAATAGATTTTAATAACAAAGATGAGAGCTGGAACGATTCTTTTGGTAAATTACTTGAATCAGCTATCCTTGACCTTGATAGCGCATATGATGAATTGAATAAAGACATAAAGAAATATCTAATGGAAGCATTTGGATGGGATCCTACGCTAGATAATTTTCGTTTATTTAGAGCGGAAATGCATAAAAAATATTTACCAGTTTTTTCCTCTAATTTAAGTAAAGAAATTAAATCTATTGCAGGTGCACTGGTTAATGAGCAAAGTGATGATAATGACTGGGCAAGGTCAATAGCAGGGCTAATTGTTAAGAAACCAGTTCATTCATGGCATGATAGTGATATTGAACCTTTTAGGATAAATCTCTTTTATATTGCTGATCGTATTCAGTCTCTTAGAAAATTAGTATTTGTCAGCGGGGGATTTCAAGATAATAATTCTGTGGTTATTTCTTTTACTGGATCAGAAGGAAAGATAACCAGAAAATTGATTCATCTTGATGTAAGGACTCGAGAAAATATAGAAAAAGAATATACAAATATTTTAAATCAACCTGAAAAGATTAGAGAAGCTCTATGTTTCATCCTTTCTGAATCATTAAAGGAGAATAAGTGATGGAAAAAAGAAAAGAGAAACATGTCTTAGCATTATCTGGGGGAAAAGATAGTGCTGCCCTAGCAGTGTTTATGAGAGAAAAATATCCTAAAATTCCTCTGGAGTATATCTTTGTAGATAGTGGCTGTGAATTACCTGAAACATATGAATATTTAGACCGTATTCAAGCTATTTTGAATATAAATATTACTAAAATTGGTGGAGCTAATAAAGATGATAGGAAAGATTTTAAGTGGTGGTTGAAAGAAAAGAATAATTATTTACCATCTGCACTAAATCGTTGGTGTACTGATGTGCTTAAGTTAAAACCATATTCAAAATGGCTATTTGAAAATTATAGTAACAATATAATTCATAGTTATGTTGGCCTCAGAGCAGATGAAAAAAACAAAAGAAAAGGTTATATTGATAAATCTGGTATTATTGTGCCACACTTTCCATTTGTCGAAAATTTCTTAGTTTATGATGACATTAAAGCGATATTAGAAAATTCAGGAATAGGATTTCCTTTATATTATAAATGGAGAACAAGGTCTGGGTGTTATTTTTGTTTCTATCAGAGCAAACAAGAATGGCTTGGTCTTTATGATAATCACAAAGATCTTTTTTGGGAAGCTTCTTCAATGGAGAAAATAGATCCACTAACAGGTAAAAAATTTACTTGGTGCGAAGATATGTCACTGATTGAATTAATTCACAAAAGGAAAGAAATTGAAAATAGAAGATTAAATAATGGCAGAAATACAAAAAATCAAAAATTATATTCTTCTTTAAAAGTTCACTATAAAAAAATTGATATAAAAAAATCAATTAAATTAAGGGGAATATCTCATGAAAAAAGTAGATGATTTAATCGAGGAAATTAAATTATTGAGCAAACCGGGGATTGGGTTTAAACCACACAAATATATAGCTTTGATTTCAGTTTTACAGCTCATTCGTGAACAAAAAATAAGAGAAAATAATATCTATTTTGATTCACTTTTTAAAGAAAGGTTTAAAAGTTTATTTAAAATTTTTGGAGAAGAAGCTGATTCTAGTAGGCCTCATACACCATTTTTCCATTTGTCTACTACGAGTTTTTGGAAACTAATTCCCTTGAAAGGCAAAGAAGAAATATTAACGAGAACTAAGGCAATAGGCTCTGCTGGTGAGCTAAATAGTATTGTATTAAAAGCCAAAATAAATCAAGATGTATTTGATTTATTTAAAGATATTGAAACAAACAAAATAATTGAAAAAAAATTAATAGAATTCTTAGAAAATGGGATGATAATAAGAAGAAAGAAATGTTCTCAAGAAATAATTGAGAAAAGAACCTATAAGGATAAGAATAATGAAACTGAAACAAATGAAAAAAATGATGTATTTTTAAAAAATAAGAAGGATGTCAAAAATGGAAAACAAAGTGCTTTTAATAAATTAAATTTGAATCCTTTTGTAAATTATTTGAATTTACTCCATAACCGGGATGCGAATAGTCAAAATTTAGCCGAATCACTTGCAACAAATAGATTTACAGGAAAGATACAAGTTTCTCACCCTCTGGTAAATACCATTGAACAGATGTTCCAAAATGGATCCAAAAGGCATATCATTCTTACAGGTCATGCAGGTGATGGCAAGACTACTATTGCTGTAGAAATTTTTAAAAAAATTAAACATATCAGCCTGGAAGAACCTCTACAAGAAGATCTGTCAAGGCGTGAAGATTTAATATTTAACAATAAAGAAATAACTATAATCAAAGATTTAAGTGAATGGTCTACAACTGAGCGAATTAACCTTATTGCCGAGATGATTTCTGATAGTAATAAACAGTTTTTACTAATCTCAAATTCTGGGACATTATTAGATTCTTTTTGCATGTATGAAGAAAAATATGGCAATAACAACAAAGTAGGGATAGAGAGCGATATTTTATCTAATCTTGACTCTTGTACACCCAAGGAATGGACTTATAGGAATAATGTATTTACAGTTATCAACCTTTCTATGATTTGTAACCTTGAGTTAGCAGAAAAAATATTTAGGCGTATGATAGACCACAAACATTGGGAAATATGTGAAATCGCAGATTGCAAAAAATCATGCCCAATTCACCGGAATTTAAAGCTAATTTGGGAAAATGAGAGAATTATTATTGAAAGAATATTTTTGGCATATCGCAAAATGTATGAATATGGCAACCGTTTTACATTGCGTCAGCTAACAGCTCACTTGGCATATTTGATTACTTCAGGACTTAATTATCAAGATATTCAAAAAATAATGCAAAATGCTTCTGAACCATTAATAACTGAGTATATGTTTTTCAACCGCTTCTTTGGTGATAATGGGAATGAAATTGACCAACCTGCTCAACAATTAAGAATGATCAGAGGGATTAGAAAAGAAGAATTTGGAATTCATGTATGTCCAATATGGGAGCGAAAGATTTGGATGAAAAGGAAGAATACAGGATTTAATGTAAACATAGCAGGATTGGATAATGATTTTGAAAGATTGCATGATGAAGCTATGAAAACAGATATAAACAGCTCCTATAAAGCGCGGGAACAGATACGCCGTATAATGTTTTTTCTTTATGATTTTCCAGCTGAAGACCAAGGAAAATATATAAAGACATATTTAAATTCACCAATGATATTAAAACTAATTTCCTGGCAGAAACAGAATGATGACGAATTATCATACGAAGATAATAATCTTAAAAAAAGTATATTGCATGTTTTGCAAGAATATTTTGCTGGAATAAGATTACCGGAAGGCATATCTTCCGGTATTTATTTATATATTACTTTAAATAGGGGTTCTGAAGGAATAAGGCAGAGCACTCAGGCCGTATTAGCCTGTTTCCATAAAGAAGATTTTAAACTTCGTTTGGATAAAGAAGAAGATGGTTTAAGTGGATTTAGGAGAAATCTAGTCTTTGAAAAGGGCCAATATCAAATTAGATTTGATTTACCCATGCTTGATTACATTATGATGAGAAATGTTGGAGAGATAGGACAAAGACTTAAAAGTGCCTATGTAGATAGGTTAGAAAATTTTAAGGGTAAATTACTGCATCTAAAAGGAGATGGTTCAGGGGATATTGTGAATATTATCCGATTACAAGCAGATTATAAATTTCACCGGCAGGAATTTAAAATAAGAGAAAAAAGGCTGGAGGTCTCAAATGATTAAACCTTATCCCCCTTTAAAAATAGAGAATATAAAAAGAGATGGAGATGATCGTAATCCTGCAGTACAATTATTTGGTCGGCGCTTTTTCGCTGATCAAACAGTTCAAGAGTTTTTGAATGAATTTTTGTTAGTAGCTTCAGTTCCTAAAAAAATTAGTAATTATTACATTGATGAAGAAAATATATTTCCAAAAATTGATATATTAAATAATTGGCCGGAAAACATTCCTTTGGAATATGCTCCTAAAGCAAGATTAAATCTTAAGCTTTTTTCGTTTTTAAGTACTTCAAAATTAGAAACACGTTACCAAAGTCATAAACAACATTATCAAGACCTTATCAAAAAATTCAGTAATTCAGATAAATTATTAACAGATAAAACAGATGATCTAATGGATATATTGCAGACATTAGAAAATCTTTTTACTGGATTTCAAGGAACTGGAAGTCAGAGAACATGGTGTGCTAAAAATTTTTTACCCATTGCACGAGAATTCATTTGTGCTGAGACTCTTTGGAATGCAACACAGGCAAGAAGAGAAGATGTCAAAAACTGGGAAACAATAATTAGTCGTTTTTTGCATTTTTTTTCATTGAATCGACACCGTTTTCTTGCTCGAGGAGGGGAACTTCTTTATTTACAGATTTGTAATGCATTAAGACAAGATAAAGAAAAGCTTAAAGAATGGACTTCTAATGCCGGGTTTTACTTTACAGAAAATGAAATATCACCTTATATTTTACGTGAAAAACTTGCAAATTCAATCCAGAATTTATTGGGAAAATATTCCGGGAACTTAGGACAATTGGCTGAATTTATTGATATGGGAATTGAATCCGAAACTTCAGGTCTTACAGAATATGATAGTGAAAAAAATTATCGGTACACAAAATGTGGATGGTGCCCGGCTGATAGTTGGCCAGAAGGCCTTTTATTTGCATTAGAAATGTCAAGAATTATTGAAGCATCAATAGATCCAATGGAACGTTTGGAGCTCATGCAAATTGCCTGCGCAATTCAGGTTCTTCGAAGTCTTTGCGCTCAAAGTGCTCGTTATGTTCCGTGGGTTAAAGAAAGAGAAAGCCATAGTAATCCATTGAATTATATATGGGCAATTTCTGATCCAAGGGGTGATAACAGGTTGTTAAAACAGATTTCAAGACGTTGTCTAAATAACATTCAGAAAATGATATATGATTCCATTAGAATTCAAGAAATTAAGAGTATTTTAGATAAACAGAAACAAATTGATGGATTTGCATGGAAAGATCCTTATAAAGAGGCAGATAAAAGATACGGATATAAATTGTTTATTACTTTAGGTAAAAGAATAGGCTTTATTATTCCACAAAGAGGACCAGGTGCCCGTTTTACATTAAATGATAGGTTAATAAGATTTCTTGTAATGTCTGTCATTAGACCTGGTGAAAGAATAAGATATAACACCTTTAAAGACTTAATCTATTTTCATTATGGAATAGCTATTGACAGAGAAAAGATAGGTGAGGCATGTGAGTGGTGTGGAAATCAAAAACTTTCTATATTAGGGAAAGAAACAGAGGAATGGTTTGTAGATATGCTTGAATCATCAGGGGTGCTTACACATTTATCAGATGCACATTCAATTGTTACGAACCCTTTTGGAAGCGGGGTAAATAAAAAATGAGGTCTTTTGCAAAATATGTTTTTAATCATATCAAGAGACAAATTGAAAAAAATCTCTTACAGGATATTTCAAAAAATAAACTGACTATTATGATGCCAAGTATTCCTCCTGCGGAAATATATCATATTGGGAAAGAACTGAAGGAATACTGCATCGATCGGGACGAACTAAAAATTCCTATTATAAAGGTTGCAAAGGATCTTTATTCAGATTGGAAATCATCAAATAGTATAGAAATTAAACGCTATTGTGATGAAATTGAAAGAAATGATTGGAATGATACAAAGGGGAACCTTACTAGTTACAGAAATCTTACAAATACGGAAAATACACTTTTAGTGATACTCCTGATAGGTGTAGATAAAATTACTGATTCTTCTAGCCTTGTAGATTTTCATCATTGTGATTTTAATAGCATTTGGGATGATCTAGGACACTGTTTTGATCCCTGGATAAAAGAATTATTTTATGAGTTTGCTATTGGATATGAAGAGGAAACAGTAAAAAATTTTGACGATATCCTTCAGGCAATAATTGAAAAAGGTCTATCTGATATCTTACAGGTTAGCTCATTTCTTGAAAATCTTGATCTTAAGGGGGCCCAAGACGGAAAAGATGCAGAACAAATATTACTGCAAAGTTTAAAATATTTTGGATTACCCCTTTTTATTGGATATGATTTTATTTCTTCAAAACCATTTGGATTTTATATTGATAAGGCAATAGCATTTTATTCTTATACTATGTTTTTAGAGGACCGATCACGCAAAAAAGCAATTAAAGCCATTGATGGTTATATTAAAAAGAACAATGAAATTATCGATGATTTGATTCCAAGAGAGTTTTACAAACCCTTTAATACTGTTCAGGAATTTATTGAGGGAGTTAAGGATTATATTGCAAAAGGTGATAACGAATTAAATGAAAAACTAAAAAGATGTGACTTTATAACAATATTCGATCATTTGCTTAGTTATAAAGAACTAAGTGTAAACACAAAAAACGATAAAGAAAAAATTAAAAAAATTTCTGGAAGTCCTGTCGAAGCCATACTTACAGGATTATGGAATACATTTTCAGAATATAATGTTTCTTCTTATGAAAATATAAAAGAAATCCAAATTAAATCTGAGTTATTCAAGCATGATCGTAGTGGGAATACAGCTAAAGAGCAACATGATAATGCTTTTGAATATATTTCTCGCTTAATAGGTGGAGTAGATTCTCTAATTAAAGAGCGGATTGTCTTAGAAAAAAATAATATTATCAAAGAGCGTGTTAAAATTAATTGTAAATTAATTCATGACAAATTAGCATGCCAGTACGCTAGGACTGCAGAACCTTTTTTAAAATTTTCGGTTACCATCATTGGAGAAGATGATGAAGAAACTGTTCAAAAAAAGTTTGCATGGAAATTGCCTGAGATTCATCCTTATCGAATTGCCGATAAAATGCTGCAATGGGCAGCCCAAGAGATAAAAGCAATTAAAGGATACTGTTTACCTGTTTTCAATATCTCTTATTTTGACGAAATTATGTTAGCAAAAGATGAGGAGGAAACTCACAGGGTGCTCATGCAGTGTATAGAAGATGAAAGAAATAAGCTTATAAATTTATTAAGTGCACCTGATATCAAAGAACAAGGTTCTCTTTTAGAACCAATAAATAAACTTGCTATCCAGTATAATGAATTTTTGCAAAAAGCAGCAAATCAAGGAATCCATAGTGTTTTCATCAATTCCTTTGATAACCTTAGACAAGCATACGAACAAGCCATTGATAGCTTTATAAATAATTCCGACAACCATAACAATCCCTTAATAAAACTTTTGTATCGCTCCTTTCTTATTGTTCGAGAGAGGAAAGCATATGATAATCAAGGATGGGTATGGGACCCATATGAAAAAGCGGGAATCGTTACTATACTTCACCCGGCCTTATTAGAAATACTCAGAGATCAGGCTATATACTTGTTTTCATGTTTTAATTTCTTGGTTTCAAATGAGTTAAAATATTCTAGGCAAAGTTATTTCCGGGAGAGTTTATGGCAAAGTTACATCGACTTAGCACAAATCCAGACTCCTATCTGTGGACTAATTAGAGATAAAAATATGATATTAGACACTAATGTGAGAGGAAGTAAACTTATTTATCGAATTGGTAATATAAGCAAATCAGAAGCAAGTCTTACTACAAAATTATTGCTGAAATATGAAGATTTTGATGAGGAGAACATAAGTGATGCAGAAATATTTCGCCAAACCAGAGAATCTAATACATATTTAAATATATTAAAAGATTATCGTAAAATTCACCCCCATGCCAACGATGCTCTAACTTTGGCATTCTATCAAAATAGAGATATTCAACCAATTATTGCGGCCATTGATCAATATTTAAAAGATATTTTTAATAATAATGAGAAATTACAAAGAAAATATGTTTTATCAGTTACTGTTTTTTCCGAATCTAGCGATGATTCAAATGTTTCCCGTTGGATCAATCAATGGAAAGAATGTTGGGAAACATCAGAAGACCAAAGCTCCTTATCGCATTACCGCAATACCGTGATTTCTATTTCTCATAGAATAATTAATTCTAAGGATAATTATAATCAATTTAGAGGAATAATTAATGAAGACTTCGAGGTAGATATTGTATTCTTAAGCAATTTTATATCAGCTGGTGAAAAGGGCAATGATTTTGAAAAAGTCGAACCCTACGATATTAGAAAGCACACATTAAAATTTCCAATGTTAGAAAAATCATTTTGTAGCATCAATGATCCAAGTAGAAGTCTTGAACGTGCAAGGATATTAAGTAATAGGCAATTTAGTTTATCAACACGTTTTTCTGAACTGATGGCTCGCTTAAAACATACGGAAACATCTCCTAACACATGTCATGTTGTTTTAGGTTTTGGCGATTATTCACAATGGCAAAGTGTTATTGATGACTTTCACCAACATTCAGAATGGGTTGTCTGTATTGACCCTAGTATTGACGAAAAGCTTATCCAAAAGTCAAAAGACAAAAAGAATCGTAGAGAGATTATTGGTTTTGGATCTGGGGTAGGTTCACACGGAGAAAATAACTATACAATTTCTACAGAACAATTTGATATTTCAGATATATTAAGCAGTCTAACTGAATCAATCAAAGAAGTATATACTAGTTGGGAAGATTCACATGAAGAAATTGCTAAAAGTATATTAAAAGAAACTAAGGAATTATCTGGATTGTCTTTAATTAAAGCAACAGGAATTAGCCATTATATTAGAGATTTTATGGCCTATGCCCTTACTCGAAAACTTCTAAGAGCAGATGAAAATGTTCTTTGTAATAAACTCGTTTCTTTGGATGCATACCAGCATTGGTTTGAAACAGCCGAAAACAAAACTCGCCCAGATCTTTTGTGGATAATTGCAAGAATGGATGAAAATAATAAAATCCATCTTGAATTTAGGTTAATTGAATGTAAATTGGCAAAGATGTCAGATGGATATGTTGATAAAGCTATAGAACAGCTTCGGAATGGTTTGCAGCATTTAATTACAGTATTTATGCCACGTCGCGATGACAATAGTACTGAAGATGACAGGCCTGATCAACGTTATTGGTGGCTGCAGATTCATCGCTTAGTTTCAAGTAAAACTGAACTGAGACAACAAAATATGAGTAAAGTATTAACAGCTTTAGAACGTTTATCAGAGGGTGATTATAGTATTCAATGGCAAGCGTCAGCAGTGACATATTGGATTGATCAAAAGGATAGTTCAATTGCGAGACGTAATGTGACAAGATTTACTTTTGAAGAAAAAGAACTGAATATTCCTACAGTAGCAGTAAGTAGTGATTTTGTTCACTCGTTATGTACATCAAAAGTATCCGAAACATTTCCTTGGGGAGAAAAGGTAATTAGTTTTGATTCTACTATTCGAAAAGAGGGGATGGAAGTAGATAAAGAGGTTAAAAAAGTAGAAAAAGAAGATTTTAATGGAGTGACTATATTGAAGCCCCCTGAAATAGAAAAAGTAGAACAGATAGATAAAGATGTAAAAAAAGAATTAGATTCCAATAAAAAAGATGAGATAGTTAATAATGTTCAATCCATTCCCCAAAGAATATTGTTAGGTGAAGCGATTAGAGGGCAGAAAAAAGTTTATTGGGAATATGGGCATAATGACTTAAACAATAGACATATGCTTATTTTTGGCGCCTCAGGAATGGGCAAGACCTATGCCATTCAGTGTTTACTTTGGGAACTTGGCCGTGCGGGAGAAAATTCTTTGATAGTAGATTACACAAATGGTTTTTTTGATAATCAATTAGAATCAGAAATAAAGACGTTACTCCGACCTGTCCAACATATTATTCAGAAAGAGCCACTTACCATCAATCCTTTTAGACAGCAAATGGTAAATATTGCCGGAGAATTTACACTAGAAGGTTTTATAAGTACTGCACAGCGGGTAAGTGGTGTTTTTTCAGAAGTATACAATTTTGGAGATCAACAAAAATCTGCATTATACCAAGCAATTAAAACATGGCTGGAATTTAATAAGAATCAGTCTATGGGTTTAACTGATCTTATACCACGGTTAAAAGAGTTGCAAGCACAAAAAGGTGTTTTAGGTTCATCAGCAGGTAGCGTAATCAGTAAGATTCAGCCATTTGTTGATCAAAATCCTTTTGGAATTGAAGACCAAGAGAGTTGGGATAAAATATTTAATGATTTTGACCATCATTGTCATATCATTCAATTGGCAGGATTTGCAAAAGATGCCGCACGTTTAATTACAGAGTTTTTACTTATAGACCTTTACTGGTACTATCGTGGGAAAGGAGGCAAAGATAACCCACATGTATTGGTATTAGATGAAGTGCAAAATTTAGATCATCGGGAAGAAAGTCCTTTGGCGCAATTACTACGCGAAGGTCGTAAATTTGGGTTTTCATTAATTCTTGCAACTCAGATTATGAGCAACTTAGAAAAAGATGAGAGAGATCGATTATTTAATGCAGCACATAAATTGTTTTTTAGACCAGCGGATACCGAGATTAAAAAATATGCGGAAATAGCTTCAATCTTTACAAATGAAAAAATAGATATATGGATTAGAAGATTAGCAGAATTGAAAAAAGGCCAGTGCTATTCACTTGGCCCAAGCCTAAATGAAACTACTGGGAGTTTAGAAACAAAAGCTTTCCCAATCTTTATTACATCGTTAAGAGATAGGAAATAATGGAACAAAAATTAAAGAAAAATATTATAAAACATAATCGTTTAAAAAGAAATTTCCATAAAACCTTTGTACCAGAACGGCAATATATCAATGCAATGTTGCAGTTTGCTGCATCAGGCGGTGAGGGTAATTATCAAGAAATAGCTTCTAAAACGGGAATTCCTATGGGTAGTTCAAGTGGGAAAGTTCCAGCAATTCTAGATTATTGTAAAGGCATGGGATTAATAGATTTAAGTAATAGTTACAATAAAGGCACAAAAAAACCAGTATTAACTACTTTTGGCCGCACAGTTTTATTAAATGATCCTTTTTTAAAAGAGGGTATAACACAATGGATTACTCATTTTAATTTGTGTGACCCAATTTCTGGGGCAGACGTTTGGTATCATTGTTTTTTAAAAGGTTTCCGTGTATTAGGTATGTCATTTAGTATTGAAGATGTCAATAAATACTTATCAATGATATATAAAACGAATAAACCAAACCTAATTGGCCCTTTAATACGCATGTATCAAGATGATTCCTCATTCAACAAATGCAATGTTCTCCAACAGGAAAATGATTTAATTTTTAGAAGAATTGCACCAATTAATAATGAGTATGGATTAGCATATGGTGCATGGATTTTAGAACTCATGAAGAAACATTTTTCAAATCGCAATCAAATTTCAATAACTGAATTAGAAACCCAAGCAGGATGGCTTTCTATTGCAGGATGGGATTTCTCGGGCGCTACTACAGTATTAGAATTAATTCAGAGAAAAGGACTTCTTGAAGTCGATCGTACCATGAAACCATGGTTATTAAGGGCATTGAAAGATAATAGTGAAGCTTGGAAAGAGATATACAATGATATGATTTAGGAAGGGGTTTGTTTGCAAATGTCATCAATAGTTCTAAAAGATGTTATCAGATTTAGAGGAGATCGCCTTTTTGATGGAGCAGTAAATCTAAGCTGGTTCTGGGATGATATTGAAAAAAGTCATAAAGCGGCAGAATCTTTTGTTTTTCATGGTCCACAATATCATGGAGTTCAACAGTCCGATATTGGAATTAGCCATGGGCATCGACTTCAAGACACTGCTACTTTTACAAAAAATATTGTGAACGCTTGCTATGGTGATCAAGATCAACCTTTTACGCTTGCTATTGCGGGTTATGGAACCGGAAAATCTCATTTAGCCCTTACAATTGCGAATCTTTTAAGCAATCCAGATTCTGATGTAGCAAGGAATATCCTATCAAATATTGAAGATTCAGATGTGAATATTGGCAAGGAAATTAAATTAAAATTTTTAGAATTCAATAGACCATGTTTAGTTGTTGCACTAAATGGTATGCAAAATTTTGATTTAACTGCTGAGATTTCCAGGCAAATTTATAAACAAATTATTGATAGAAATATAGATACTACACCTTTAGATGAGTTAAGGCCACGATTTGTAAATGCGATCAAAATATTAAATATTTTAAGTGACTCTCTAAAAGAAGAGTTATTAAAACATTGTGATGTTTCTAATTTTGAAAGCATTCTTACTTCGCTTCGTGAACAAGATGAACACTTATATTTACAGATTCATGAATTCTTGACAAAGCATGGAGTGACAATGCAAGCTATTGGTGGTGAATCTGTAGAAGATATCATTAAAACTGTTTCAAAGGAATATTGTGGCCGAGATAAGCCTTTTCAGTCATTGGTTTTCTTATTTGATGAGTTTGGCAGATATATAGAATTTGCAACAACACATAGTCAAATTGCAGGAAGTGGAGCGCTTCAAAATTTATTTGAGGGAATCCAATCTTGTGCAGAAAGAACATGTTTTTTTGGTTTTATTCAATTTGAACTCAATGCATATGTACAAAGAATTTTACCTGAATATAAAAATGATATCCTTCGATATATTACAAGATATCAATCCTCAAACAAGGTATACCTCTCTATAAATCTAGAAACTCTGATAGCCAATCTGATACAAAAAAATGATATTACAAGAATAAATTCATTATTTGATACAGAATCTGCATTTGAAAACTCAATAGAAATTTCCAAAAATATCAGCAAATGGTTTTTGCAATCACGCAACCATGAGTTATGGAATAGGCCTGAACTTTTTCATAAAGTGATCAGTAAAGGGTGCTGGCCTTTATCGCCTTTTTCAACTTGGTTTCTTTATCATCTTACTGCTTCGGGCAAACATCTACAAGAACGCTCTGCGTTAGTTTTGTTAGGAGGTGTTTTCCGTCGTTTTTCAGATTTTCAAATAGCAGATATAAATTGCTGGTCTTTATCTCCGGCCGATCTCTGGACAGATGAGATTCAACAGGAGTTCATTGGATCAGAGGAATTAGGACAACAAGGGTCAATTACACATGCTTATACTTCAGTAGTAGCTCGTTATGGTGAAAGATTATCTGAAATAAGTATAAAAATATTACAAACAATTGTTTTGGCTTCGAAGATGAGTGTTCAGGTTGATAATCGAAACGAGGCATTGTTAGCTTTAAGTAGATTATCAGGATTGCAAGAACTACAAGTCAAAAAAGAGATAGATCAACTTCAAGATGAATATAATATAATTGAGTGGGATGAAACATTAAAATTATTTGATATATTAGGTGATACTGCTTCAAGGACTCAATTTTTATCATTCCTCAGGCAAAAAGTTCTTTCCTTTTACAATGAGGAAGAAAAATCAAAGCTATTTATGGGTAAGGCTGCCAACTGGTCTGATCTACTTAAAGATCTTGATTGTGATTTTGCAGAAGAAAATAGAATTACTACCAAGGAATGGTATTATCGAGGCATAACTTCAAATTTGGAAATGTTAGATACTAATCTTAGGCTTGCTGCTGATTATTGGGAAAAAGCTATAGCTATTGATGAACCAAGGGGTTCTATTATTTATTGCTATGTCAATCAGCACTATGAATTACAGGAAGTCATAAGCAAAAGTAAAAAACAACTTATTACCTTATCCAATGAAAAGAATATTTCAGCATTGCCTATAATCGTAGTATTTCTATATGATAAAGATGGAAAATTAGGACAATATTTAGCAGAATATTCAATTTTACAAGATCAGATGAGTACAGAAGATATTGAAAGGTTTGGTAACCTTGTTAAAGTATATAAAGAGAAAGTATATACACTCATTCAAAACCAGTTAGAAAGTATATTAAAAGATAGGCTCTATATAACTTCTCTCCCACAAAAAATAGAGGCTAATCGTTTAAAAGTTTTAGCAACAGAACTATTTAATTATATTTATTCAAATGTTCTACAATTTCCCTTTGATGGTTTTAGCACTTCAAGAGGTAATGCAGCAAATACTTGTTTTCAATTAACAAACGAATTATTGCAAGGTATTCTTGATTATAATAAAGTTCTTGCTTTGCCACCCAGAGAAAAAAATCGTTCCCTTACAGTATTGAAAAATCACTGGGGAATTTTTAACAAAGATGGTTCAATTTCCAGAAAACCAAAGAATCCTGTTGTTCAAATGATATTAGAAGAGTGGGATAGAATATTAGAATCAGATAAAAAGCATTTCAGTATAGGAAATGAGTTAATAAAAATTTTTAAGCCGCCTTATGGTGCTAATATTTCTTCAGCTAGTCTTTTATTGGGTGTTTATCTAGCTCCACGTATTGATAGCTTAATTATTCAAGAGGATGGAAAACAGTTTGCAATTTCCCAACTGATTCAAGATAACAATATCTTTAAAGGTAAGTTTCTTGATATCAATAGATTGAAAAGTATGGAATTAATAAAAATTGGAGATGAATCAACTAATGAATGGGAAAGAATATTAGATGAATGGGAAAATGAAGAAAGTTATAAGGATAAAATTAAATATTTCTTAAAAGCTGAAGAACTAAAAAGCAGAATACCTATTCCAAATAAACTTATATATCGCTATGATTATTTGTGCCAACAAAGCATAGAAGCAGAAAAAGAAATCAAAAAAATGGATGAAAATATTAATAAGGGATTAATGAGAATGGAACGGGCTCAAGAGGAAGACAATATTGGTAAATTAAGTAGAGGTGCTGATGAATTATTAGAACTCCAGGAAAAGATGTTAAATGAGAGACCTGCTTGGACCGATCATCAAATCAATGAATTGACTCCACATATTGAAAAAGCAAAACAGTTAATAATACAAGATTTTTCAAAGTGGCTTTATAGGCAAATGCCAATGGGAAATCATCCAGATCAAATAGGAAAATTCAAACACTGGTTGTTAGATCTTGTTGGAGGAAATTTACAAAAACTTGGGTTAGTAGAACAATTTAAAGAAATTGAAAAAAGAGCTTATGAAGTTACTGAATGGGCAGAGAAGACTGTTCAAGTGAAGCAATTAGCCCGTGATATACAGTCTTTCTTGCAAATAAATAGAGAATGCGTATTCCGGAGTATCCGGACGGCAATTCCGAAGGCATCCGGACATTAAACCGGGACATCCGGACACCTTATCGATTCAATTTTTATTAACATTATTCTTAATCAATAATTATCATTTAGCTC
>Ga0265594_1000777_pt1 | contig 25839 bp, 26 predicted proteins | sample saktaG_11_FD_190147 | JGI IMG/M metagenome (GOLD analysis project Ga0265594, IMG submission 190147) | Saline water microbial communities from Sakinaw Lake, British Columbia, Canada - sak_2011_5_24_80m | ecosystem: Environmental > Aquatic > Non-marine Saline and Alkaline > Saline ... | reverse complement strand
CTCACTGCTGGTGTCGCCGCCAACCACAAGGACCACACGGTCGTCGTAGCCGATTTGCGCAATGTAGGCCTGGCGTGGCAGGGAAACATTACCCTCCTCATCCTGCACGTAGAAGGTGACGTTGTAAGTCCCGGCGGCGGTGAAACCGTCGTAGGTAACGGAATAACGACCGTCCGCGATGTCATAAGCCAGCTCGAGGGTGGGCAGGTCGGTCACCGGGTTGTCGGGATCCGGATCGTGGCCGGGCGGGATGATCAGACACCAGGCGCGGGTGATCGGGTGGACGGAGGAGATGCTGCCGATCCAGAGCGTGGCGGAGGTCTCCTCGGTCAGCACCTGGTTGCCACACACGTCGCCGATGCTGGGCGCATCGCCCACCGTGACGTAGGTCGGACCGATGTATGTGCCTGTCGCCTGCATCCCGTCATTCGTGGTGCCGAGACCGTCCTTGTCGTCATCCATCATGCCGGCCTGATACGTTGACATGGCGTTTGTGGCCATCGTAAAACTGTCCATCACATCATATCCCAGCATCACACCCGAGAAGAAGGCGCCCGAGAAACTCACCAATCCCCCGGACACGAAGTAGCTCGGCTCATCCTCTCCGCACGCGGCGATCACAATACGTGTCGCGGTGCCGCTATACTTCAGGGGGAGCAGGAAACTCCCGGCGTAGCAAAAATCGAGCAGGACCGTGACGGGGATGTCGCTGGAATCCTGCAGCGCGTCCAGCCACTCGTCGAGTTGAACGGCGGTAATGGTGTCCGTGGCGTTGAGACGGAAGTACCCGTTGCCGGAGGTGGTACCCCCGTGATCCACGAGATAGACAAACAGACGCTCAGCGCCCACCACGCTGTTGGTCAATGCGGCCGCCGCATTCGCAAATGTGGATTCGGCGTCAATGTCGTCCAATAGGCCGTTTCCGTCCACATCCTGATCCAGCTCCGGGCTGAGGTAATGGATGTTTTCCTTGGAGAAACCGCGGTAGCGCAACGTGGCATACGCAGTGTCGGCCAGATAGTCGGTGGCTGGCCACAGGGTGTCGCCGGGCGACGTGCGACCGGCAATCACCACGGCCTGACCCGCAGCGACGGCGGCCTGCGAACCGATGACATCCAAGACCGAACGCCCGAGTGCGCCGGCATCATCCCACGCCTGCACGATGTCTGTTCGGCCGGTGGCCGCGCCAGCCGTATAGGCCGCCTGCACCCCATCGGCGGGCGTGAGTGTCGCACCGCTGGCATTGGCGGCAAACCCCCAATGGAAGGCTTGGCCGATCGAAAGGGAGCCGACTCCCGAAGTTCCGTCGCCTGACCGGGTCGCGTCGGTCGACGCCCAACCGGTCAGCGTCACCGACTCATTCGTCTGCACGGTCTGGCGGGACGGCGTGACGCGGAGCGCGGGCATGAGCCATGTTTCCGCGCGGGGAACAGCAGAGGCCTTGCCACTATTGACCTCGATGTATGGAATGTCGTCCGACGTGACCATCCCGTCGAGCCCGGCGTCACCGCGGCGGTAGCCTGCGGCGTTGATTTGCGACGACCAGAGAGCCCAATCGCGATCGAGGGGCGTCACAACGCCGTCACCGTCCACGTCACCCGCGCAGAGGGCATACCGCGTGCCGTTGGGCACGAAGACGGTCGCACAGGCAAGCTCCCCACCAAAGAAAGCCGCATTCGTCCCGGTAAAGTCATACGTCAGCGATTGGTTGTTGAAGGGCACGGGGTCCGCCGACATCCCGGCCAGATGGTTGCGATGTTTCACGACCACATGGTAGGCGCCGTCGGCCGGCAGACTGAGGGCAAATCCGGGCTGGCCGGCATCGTCCACCACCCATCCGTCTCTCCCGAGAAACACGCTGCGCGACAGCACGGCGGCGCCGTCGTGGGTCTTTCGGAACTGCACGAGCACCCAGTCGGTCACATTCGAGGGAATTGAGGGGACTGTGCGCGGATCGTCAGCATAGGGCGACTTGAGCGGAATCAGGCCGGAGAGCCCGAGTTGCGTGCTCATCATTTCGGTTCCGAAAAGAAACGGCCCCTGCAGGAAGCAGCGCACCGACGCGCGGAGGTTCAGCTCATAGGCGCCGATGTCGGCGCTCCGGCCCACAATGCGCGGATTGCCGTCGGCGTCGACGGCGCCAAACATCCAGAAACTGTTGATCCCCGCATCCACACACGGCGACGCGGCATTGACCCGGAAATTGCCGGTTTGCGACGAGACGAACTGACTGTCCGCCGAAATGCTGTTCTTGTCCTGCCCGCTGGCGGCACGCCACGCCGCCAGCGTGTCGTACGTCCCGCCACCCTCCCACGCGGCGATCTTGCCGCCACCGCGGGGATACAGGTTGTTGAAATCGGAGTAGTGGAAGGAATCAATGGGCGCCACGATGCAGACACCCTCGCTGGCGGTGGTCTCAACGATGTTGTTCTTGAGAAAATTGGCGCGGCGACCGACGCGAGTGGCATTGAAGATTCTGATACCCGCTGTGAGCGCGTAAACCGTGTTGTTTTCAACGATGAAAACCGTCTTTCCGTCTGTGGTGCCGGAACCCATGACAGCCTGCAAGAAGATGCCCGTGTCGCCGTTGTTGATCACCACGTTTTGCAGCAGCAGAAATTCGCCCCCGGCAAAAGAGCCGCTTGTCCGGGGTTTGACTTCAATCCCGGCGAGGGTGTTGTTGCTGCACGTGTTTCCGATGAGGCCGACGAAGCGGGCCGTGGCCGCGTCGACCGCAATGCCGATATCGGCCGAACTGCACACCAGATCGCTCACCCGGATGTGGTCGGCGCGGATATCGAGGCTGCGCCGGTCCGTCCCGCTCCCCGTATGGACGATCCGCGTGGCATTGTGCGCGCCCATGATCCGGATCGGGGACTCACGCGTCCCCTTGTGCGCGGCGCCGATAACCGTCTGGGTATAAGTCCCGGCATCCCAATAAACGGTGTCGCCGGGACCGAGAGTCACGTTCGCCAACAGCGCATTCAGCGACAGCACAGGCTGATTCGGCGACTTGCCGCTGTTGTTGGTTGAGCCGGCCGTCGTGCAATACTTATCCCCCGCCGTCGAGGTGTCATTGACATAGTAGACGGCCGACGTGCGCGCGATGATGACGGGGCTGGTCAGGGCGTCGGCAATGGATGAATCCTGGTTGCAGACAACCCGGATGTAATACGCGGCGCTGGCGGACGCCGGATTGGGCGGCGTCCATTCAAACGAACCGGTGGACGGCAGGTTTGTCGCACCCGCAAGCACCGTCCAGTTGGTGCCGGATGAGGCTGCCACTTCGATTCGCACCTTGTCCGTTGCGAGCCACCCGGAACCCGATGCGCTCCAGATGATGGTGACGACGCCGCTGACGATTGTGCCGCCGCCGGGCGCCAGCAGCGACAAGGCGCGTGCAGCCGCGCTTTTCGATGCTTGCGCGGTGTTGCCGTAGGCGCCCATGTTAACACGCCCGCCGTTCGGGTACGGTTCATTGTCAAACACCGATTCCGGGGCGCCCGCATCGATGCAGGGGCTGGTCATGCTGTCGGTGACCCACGCGCTGCCACGCCACGAACCGGCGGCGCTGCGCAGGTGGAGATCGCCGGAGGCAGACGCCACATAGAGCGGATCGCGGCTCAGGCTGAACGTGTCGAATCCGGTGGCCTGTTGCCAATCGGCCAGCGTGTAAGCGGAGAAATACGTGTTATTCGTGGCCCAACGCGCGACGCCCGCGCCACTGATCGCCCAGAGGTTATTGTAGTTCGAATTGGTCAGCGCGTTCGCGACAACGCCGATCAGGCACCATCCCGACGAGCCCTTGACGGTGATGATGTTGTTGCGCAGCACCGTCCCCTGGCTCCGACCGCCAAGGGCGATGCCGACGCTCCCGTAGATCGAGATCGTGTTGTGCTCGACGGTGAACGCGGCCAGCCGCGTGCCGGAGTCGGCCTGCAGGTTCATCCCCTTGCCCGTGTTGTGAATCACGGTGTTGCAGATGATGTACTGATCCGATCCGACGGCCTCTGCGGGGTCGTTGATGACATGGACGGCATAGCCGCTGTTGGCGGTCAGGACGTTGTTGCTCAGAATGGCGTTGCGGCAGGTTGCGGGGTCGATCAAGATGCCGGTTTGGGCGCGGCGGAAGACGATCCCGCTGACCCAGGCAAAGTCCTGTTCGATGCGCAGACAGGCGGTCCCCGTTTGCACATTCTGGCGATCCAATACGGTCTGTCCCTCCGCACCCACCAGGCGGAACCAGCCGTTGCTCGGTTGCCCGGGACCGGTGTCGGGCAGCACCAGGTCCGTCGTGAGCATATACGTTCCAGCATCCACATAAATCGTCGTGCCCTGACCCGGCTTATACCGGGTGATCACGGCCTGAATGGTCGCCATCGGCGTGCTCGGACTCAGGCCGTCATACTCGTCGTCACCGACGTCCGTGCACCACACATCTCCTCCGCTGCTGGCGTCATTCACATAAAACGCCATTTCGCCGAACGTGTGTAACGCGGCCAGAAAGAAGCTGAGCATGGCGGCGTGCCGTATCACGCGTCGCCACAGCGGCTGAACTCCCGGGGAATGTGCTCCTGTCTTCATGGTGTGCCCTCCCCTATCGACCCGGATTGCAGAGGCGCCTCCCGTTGTGAATCCGCCGCTTTCAGCCGTTTCTGCAGCGCGCCCAGCCGGCGACTGGCCATCCGGCGCACGGGGCCGTCGGGCGCAACGTCACGCGCCTGTTCGAGAACGGAGACGGCGGCGTCTGCATCGCCCGCGTGTTCCTGCGCATCGGCGAGTTGCCACAACAGCGTCACACGTTTGCCGACGTCGGATTCGCTGCGCAAGGCATCCCGCAGCACCAGCTCCGCATCCTTGAACTGGCCAAGCTGTGCATAGACGCCGGCCAGATAGCCGGCCGGGAGGGGGTGGCTGCCCGCGACGCGCGTCGCCCACGAAAGCGCCTGAGCGGCCTGCCCGAGACCGATGTGCAGGGAGACCAGACGTGGAGCCACCACGGCTTCACACGCCGTGTCGCGCTCCAGCAGCGCCTCATACGCGGCGACGGCTTCCGCCGCGCGCCCCGCACGCTCAGCTTCCGCCGCGCGCCGCAGTACCGTTTCGAACACGGCTGCGGCATTGGTCCCCACGTCTGCCTGCGCCTCGGCCGACGCCGTCACCAGCGACAGCGCCACGCATCCGCAGGCTACCCGCCGGACCGCCCGCCATGGCGTTATGTTCGCGCGTTTCATCATTCCCGATCCCTGGCGGCTCTTGCAAAACCTAAGCGGTGCGGCGAGGACGCCGCTGCCCTGCCTGATTTTGGAGTAGGTCGAACGGTCTTGGTGAGCCGAAGCTGAATGTGTGCCAAGCGGTTTTGCATGAGCCTCCCTAAAAATGGTAGATGCTGGAAATATAAATATCATGCCGATCCACATCCGTGCCCAGCTTACCCGTCTGTCCCGGTACCAGCGTACCCATCACGTCGCTCCCCCACGTGTATGTGTAAGCCACATCGATGATGACTTTGTTCTCGCCTTTGCCCAACGAAATGCCGCTGCCCAGGCTGATCCCCCAGTAGACGTCCGGCGAACCGACCGCCGGACGCTGTTCCCACGAGAGGCCCATGCGGAACGGGATTTCGGTAGTGGGCCGCACCCACAGGTATTCGAAACCGGTCCGGACGGCCCAGCAATCGTCAACCGGATGTTCGCCGTAGCGTGAGCCATCGAGGGGATTGAGCCGCGGCTCGCCCTCGGCTTTGTAGGAGAACTGCGACCACTGCGTCTGACTGACATCGAGCGAACTGGTGAGGCGGTCATTACAGCGCCACGCCGCGCCCGCGGCCCAGTACACGCAACCGGGAGCCTCCACGACCGGGGGCAATCCGGTTTCCGCCACGGCCGCCCGACACGTCCTGCGCTACCTGCGGGAACAGCGCCTCCCCCAGCGCGCCGCCACGGTAGGCGACAGGCTGCGGCAACGCTTCGAGGGCATCAGGCGCGCCGTTTCGGGGGTCCGTGACGTGCGCGGGCGAGGCCTGATGCAGGCCATTGAACTGGGCAGCGATGCCAATCCCATGATAGACGAGACCGACGCCATTCTGGAACAGATGAAGGATCACGGGTTCCTGATCGGCAAAACCGGCCTCAACCGCAACGTCCTGACGGTGATGCCGCCTCTGGTGGTCTCCGACGACGACCTCACAGCGTTGTGCGACCGGCTGCAACAGGTGATGGGGGACATATGCGGCTGGGCATGATCCGCTATTTGAACGCGTTGCCGTTCCATTACGGGCTTCCGCCGGAGGTTCATCTGATCAAGGATGTCCCGGCGGCGCTGGCCGTTCGCATGGCTTCCGGAGACGTTGAGGCTTCTCTGGTACCCACTGCCGCGTTTCTCAAGGAGGGGCTCACCCTCGGCTGGTCACGGGTCGAAGAACTGGGCATTGCCTCTACCGGCAGCGTCGGATCCGTTTACATTCGTGCGGACGTGCCCCCATCGGAAATCCGCACCTTGCGCCTTTCTGCCGATTCCCGCACCTCCAATCTGCTGGCGCAAATTATTCTGCGCCGGTGCTACGGAACATCCCCGCAGATCATTCCGGCCGCCGCGTTCTCAACGCCGGTTGACGGCGAAGTCATCATTGGCGATGTCGCCCTCGGCCATGTGCCGGCTGCGGGCGAGACCTTGATCGACATCGGCGACGCGTGGCTCAGACTGACGGGACTGCCGGTGGTTTTTGCGGTTCTAGTCGGACGGGACGACGATACCGCACGCCGCGCGGGCGCGCTGCTCGCCCCGGTCGTCAGCCGCAATCTGGCCAATCTGGACACGTTGTTGACCGCCTTCAATATGACGCGCCACCGTGATTACTTCACCCGTCTCCACTATGTGCTCACCGACCGTCACCGTCAGGCGTTGCAGGTTTTCAAGGCCCTCATTGATGAGGAACGCCTATGAGCCGCCATCGCATTATGTTGAAAAGCATTCAGGAGATTGTTGCGGCGCGGGGCCGTATCACCCCCGCGCAGGCTCTCTGGTTGTTGCGTGAGGCCGATCTCATGGATCTGGCGGAACTGGCCACCCGGCGACGGCGGCAGTGGGTGGGTGATCGCGCCTTCTACCAGTACAATTTCAATGTCAATCACACCAATATCTGCGGTAATAAGTGCAAACTGTGCGCATTCTACCGCCAAGACGGGGAGGGGTACACCCTCACACCGGAAGCTGTCGGCGAAGCGGTTGCCAACGTCTATGCCCGTGGCGTCGATGAAGTCCATCTCGTGGGCGGACTCAACGACAAGATGCCGTATGCCTATTATTTGAATCTGGTCAAGGCGATCAAGGCGGTTTCTCCCACGATCCACATCCAGGGGTTTACCGCGGTTGAAATCGACTTCTTCGCCAAACTCAAAGGCTGCCCTTCCGTCGACGTCTTGACCGAGTTCAAGGCCGCCGGTTTGGATTCGCTGCCGGGCGGGGGCTCGGAAATTTTTTCCGAACGGGTGCGCAAACTCATCTGCGAGGCCAAAGCTTCCGCCGAAGTCTGGCTGCGAATCCACGAGGAAGCCCACAAGCTGGGGATGACCTCCAACGCCACCCTGCTCTATGGCCATGTCGAAACCGATGCGGAAATCATTGAACATCTCGAGCGGCTTCGGACCGTGCAAGACCGAACCCGCGGCTTCCGCGCTTTTGTTCCGCTCAAATTTTTTCCGCAGAACACCCAACTGGGCATTGAAAGCCGGGGATCAACCGGAGTGTACGACTCCCGGTTGCTCGCCACCGCCCGCATCTTCCTCGATAACTTCCCCCATCTGAAGTCACTCTGGATGATCTATGGGTACAAAGGCGCGCAAGTCGGGCTCGCGTTCGGAGCCGACGATATCGGGGGAACTTACTTTGATGAATACATCGTCCATGCCGCGGGCGCCAATACGCCCAAGAGTCTGACCGAAGCCGAAATCTGCGGACTCATTCAGCGGGCGGGCCGTACGCCGGTCAAAGTCAACAGTTGCTACCAGGGGGTTGTGTATGGATAAGCGCATTCATGGGAAAGTGCTCGGCGGGGAGCGGCTCACCCCGTCGGACGGGGTAGACCTGTTTGCGTGGGACCTTCAGGATCTGGGGCGCCTGGCCCAGATCGTCCGCTACCGGCACAACCCCGAACGTATCGTCACGTATGTGCTCGATCTGAACCTCAACCTGACCAACATCTGCGCGCATGAATGCGACTTCTGCGCCTTCTGGCGGAAGGAATCCAGTCCCGACGCCTATTTGCTATCCGACCGGGAAGTCACCGATGCCGTGGACGCGGCCGTGGCGGAGGGTGCCTCGCAGGTGATGATCCAAGGCGGCGTCCATCCGCGCCTGCGCCTCTCCGATTACGAGCGTATCCTGCGGCTGTTGCGGGAGGCGCATCCGCAGATCACCCTTCATGTGCTCTCTCCCACCGAGATCGCCGCGCTCGCACGCGCCGACTCCCTCACCGTTCTGGACACGCTGAAGCGTCTGCGGTCGGCGGGCATGGATTCCTTGCCGGGAGGAGGCGCGGAAATCCTCGTGGACCGGGTCCGCCAGCAGGTCAGCCCCCGTAAGATTTCCGCCGACGGATGGCTTGATGTGATGGAGACCGCCCACCGCCTGGGCATGCGCAACCGCCACCATGATGTTCGGAGGCATCGAATCGCTGGCCGAACGGATCGATCACCTCGATAAAATTCGCACCCTTCAGGATCGGACCGGTGGCTTCCGGGCCTTCATTCCCTGGACGTTCTCGCCCGCCAACACGAAACTCGCGCAGGTGCCGCGCGCCGGCGGACTGGAATACCTCAAGACCCTCGCGATTTCACGCATTTACCTCGACACGATTCAGCATCTCGCCACAGGCTGGCTCACCGAGGGGATCGAGGTCGCCCAGCTTGGGCTGTTCTTTGGTGCCGACGACTTTGGGGGGACCCTTTCCCGTGAAGAGGTCATTCGGGCCGCGGGCGGCGGCGGTGTACAGACCACGCGAACGGAGATCGAACGCCAGATTCGTCTCGCCGGATTCTCGCCGGCCGTGCGCAACACCTGTTACGAACGGATTGACCCCGCCGATCAGGGGTCGCAGAACTCCCGCTGATCTTCCGGCCGGAGTGCGGCGAATTCGTCTTTGCGGACATAGACGAGCTCCTGGCGGCCGATGCTGCGGATGGCGGTCCGTTTGAGTGTCAGATACGAGCGGAGCGAGCCGTCGGCATCGGGGGACTCGTCCAGATCGAATCCCCGGCGTGAGACAGCGAACGAGAACGATCCCATCTTTTGCAGCCGCGCGGCCACGTTGATGGAGGAGCCGACATAGTCGGCCCCTCCGCCGATCGCAATGATCTGCCCGAGCGCGATGCCGCACCGCAAACGGCCGGGCGGACCACTCACCGCCCGCCGGATATCGGGAAGAAACCGGCTTGTATAGGCGTTGGTGACGGCCAACAGGCTTTGCACGATGTTCACTTTTCCGGGAAGCCCGCGGCACTCCTCCGTGGCCCACAGAAACAGGATGCCGTCTCCAAGAAACTTGGCAAAAAATGGCAGGCAACCCCACAGGCGCACGGTGTCGCCGTCCTCGCCCTCCCGGAACTCATCGGCCAACGCGCGGAACAGCCAGGTGAGGTACCGCGTCAGGAATTCCGGGATCACCAGATGCGAATCGACCTGGCCGCAGAAATCGGTAAACCCCTCAAGATCGAAAAACGCGGCCAGCGCCTGGACGTATTTGCCATCCCGCGCAATGTCCCCCAGCCCCAGGACGCCGGGGTTGAACAACGCGAATTCCTCGCGATTCAACGCGTTGAACATGACGCCCGATCCATAGTGTTCCGGCGCGCCCGCGACGTTCCGATACGTGAAAGAGATGTTCGGCATGCCCGTCCCAGCCTTTCGGTTCTAAACCACAATCCGAGGGGTGTTCCCGTCCGCCTTCCAGATCATACGCATGCCCTGGCGTCCGAAGCGCGCCTGCGGCAACACGGCGCGCAGCCGCTTTTCGCGCCGCGCCAGGGTCGCATCGTCATCATCCGGCGAGAAGTGAGTCACCACCAACAAGCCCGCACCGGTTGTCTGAGCCACCTGGACCGCATCCTGCCAGGCGCTGTGCCCCCACCCCGCGCGGCTCTTGCCGTCGTCCGGGCCCTCGAAGATCAGCACGTCGGCGGGTTTTGGCGTCCGACACAGGCGGAGCAGCGCGGCCCGTTCACGCGCGCGGGAACCGCCCCACTCGACATCCGTGGCGAAGACCAGCGACGCGCCCGTGTCGCGCACGTCGACGCGGTAGGCGTAACAGCCTCCCGTGTGATGCACGGCGCACCAGCGCACGTCGAACGGGCCGTGGCGAAAGGGCACGGTGCCGCAGGGCACGGGCAGCGTCACGTTGCGCACACGGGCGCCGATGCGGACCGGCCAGAACGGCGGACCCACCAGCCGGCGGACCGCCCTCCCCGCCGACATGCCGCCGCAGAGGGGCGCCGCCAGGAGCACGCGCCAGGCAGGATCATAAAGCGGCGCGAAGGCGGGAAGACCGATCAGATGATCCATATGAAAATGGGTCAGCAGCAGCAACACCGGTTGCGCGGCGCCCGCTACGGCAAGCCGCTCATGGAAAGACCGTATCCCGGTTCCCGCGTCCAGCACCAGGCAGCCGGCGTTGCCGGCATCGACGAGGACGCTCGTCGTCGCGCCGCCGTAGCGGACAAAGTCGGGATGCGACACGGGCACTGACCCTCTGACGCCACCCAACGTCACCTGTAACCGTTCCTCTCGCATGGGGTTATTTTTGCACATTACCGCTCGCATGAACAGTCCGACTATTCCGGACGATCATTCCGGAGCGCATCCCTGTTTCATTAGAGGCTTGAGTTCGGTGGGCCGGAACTCCGATTCCGGCCTTGGAATGGGCCGCAATCGGAGTTGCGGCCTACAGGTCCACATCGCAAGGTCAATAAAACAGGGATGCGCCCATCATTCCGCCCGCGTGGCGGCGAGAGCCGCCCGCAGGCTCCCCACGTCGCAGGACACCACGTCAACCTCAACAAACCGCCGGCCGATATCCCGAAGGTGGTGCGCATCCGACGCCATGATCCGCGGGTAACGCCGCCACACCGATTCCGGAAAACCCGCCTCCGCATAGCCCGGCGTCACTTCCAGGGCATCATAGGGCAGATCGGGAATCATTCCCAGTTGCGAGAGCAGACTGCTGTGCAACCGGTTCACATGGGACGGAATAAACAACCCTCCCCGCTCATGGACCTTGTGGCACACCTCCGTCAAAGGCCAGGCACAGCCGGTCCCGAGGTAAAGGTCCACCGTGCCGAGGATGTGCTCATCGACATCCACATAGACCTGATCCCCCATTTTATCGGGACGGTTCGTCACCTGCGGCAGTTGCGCATAGACCTCGGCACCGAACGCCAGAGCCACCTCCACCGTGTCGAACAGGCACAGGACATGCAACTCCTCCGCCGTACAGACTTCCAGTCCCGCCAGGAACGACAGGCCGACACGGCGGCACGCCTCCGCGCAGGCCGGGGTATTCAAGGCCGTGTTGTGGTCGGTCAGCGCAATGCCGTCCAGGCCGGCCGCGACCGCCGCCCCTGCAATCGCCGCAGGCGACATCTCCAGCGCGCCACAGGGCGAGACGCAGGAATGAATGTGCAGATCCAATTTCATGCGTCGTGGGGTCCGGACCGGAACGCCTCCTCCAACTTGACCGACGCCCGATACTGGTTGTCCTCCGTCTGCAACAGCAGGATGCCTTCCCGTCGCGCAGCCTCCAGCATATCCGGCGGGGCCTGGCGACCGCTGGTCAGCACGATGGCATGAACCCCGGCCAGTGAGGCCACTGCCACGGTATTCAGATGTGATTGCAGGGTCACCAACACCGAATGCGCCGGGGCGTTGGCCATGATGTCGCTCAGGAGGTCCGACGTGAAACCCGCTTCCACCCGTGTTGCCGGGCAGGCGTCCTGGACGCATTGCCAGTCGGCCACACGCCGGAGTTTCTCCAACGAAAGCCCTTTCATCATCACACCTCTCCGTTACGACGGCTGCGACGGCTCGTCCTTCCCGGACGGCAGCCGGATGGTCGCCCGCACCGTTGTTCCGCGTCCGACGGCCGACTGGATGTCAAACGCATCGGCATTCCGCCGGATGTTGTTCAAGCCCATGCCGGCTCCAAAACCAAGCGACTTAATCCACTCGTTCGCCGTGGTGAACCCCTCCTGCATCGCCTGCTCCACATCGGGTATGCCGGGCCCCTCGTCCGCAGCCAGCAATTCCACTTTCTCCGAATCCATGTGAAAGGTGAAGGTTCCGCCCAGCGAATGCACCACCAGATTGATTTCCATCTCGTAGGCAGCCACCGCCACCCGGCGAATCAACGCTGGCGAATAATGGTGTTCCGTGAGGACTTTCTTGATCGCATGCGCCGCCTTGCCCGCGTTTTCAAAATCAAACCGCTCCACCCGGAACCGCCGCACCACGGTGTCGACATCGCGAATCGCCGAGACGGGCAGTTTGGCTTCCAGCTTGTGATACTCGTTGTGCAACTCCACCAGCAGGGAGGCGCTGACATCACGGCTCGACAGGATCCCCACCAGCAGATTCTCCTTGTTCAGCACCGGAAAACGACCAAACTTGAACTTCTCAAAATACGAGATGCCGAAAGACAGCGGCATGTCGTCCTCCAGCACCACCATCTGGGTCGTCATGTGGCGCTCCACCGGATCGTCACTGTAGCCCCCATCCAGCGCCCGGATGATGTCGTCAATACTGACGATGCCGAACAGACGCCCCCGCTCCGCCACCGGCACGCCGTTGATCCGGTTATCGCGCATCAGGTGCTGGACCGCGCGCAGGGAATCCTTCCGGGCCGCCGTGATCACCGGGGAGGACATCACGTCCTTGATCTTCAGTTTGAACAGAAGATCGAGAATCACCAACGGCGACTGCTCCGGGCTGACGGGAATCGTTTTCATGCGGGATTCATGAGCTTGCCAATCATGACACAGGCCTCGAACTTAGCCTGAGGCGCGCGCAACAGGGTCACATCCATCTCCCGGGCCAGTGCGACCATGCTGCCAGGAAGGGTCTTGTTGTTCACCACCAACACGGCGTGGGCGCCGACGATATCCGCCGTGCGGACGGTCTGGTCCGAAGGCAGTGAGGTCACCAGCAGCAGAGAATCCTTATCGACCACCAGCACATCGCTCATCAGATCCGAGGCCACCACGTTCCGGATAACCGTCGTATCATAACGTCCGCCTTTGTGGATCACTTTGCATCCCAGCGCATCAACAACAGCCTCTAGTTTCATCGCCCTGTCTCCTGTTCTTCAACACCAAATCACGCATCCACGTCACGGGTCAGGCGCGGCACGTTTCGGACCGTCGCCTGCACCCGTTGGTCCGGCATGCCTTGTTCTGGCCATAATCGCCTTCGAGTAAACCTCGGAAGGACAAATCTTCGTCAAGGTCAGGCCAGTGCAACACTGGCTACTGGCTGGCGGGGCGCGCTTTCTTCTTGTGCAAGGCAGCGTTAGTTTGACACGGGCCGGGCGGTTTCGCAAGGCAAAAGGGAGCGCAGGCAAAAGGGAGCGCGCCGCAGTGAATGGATCGGCGCGCAGCGGGTAGGGCAGCGGCGTCCCCGCCGCGCCGCAGGCGAATGGGAGTGAAGAGAAAAGCGGAAAGCGGAAAGCGGAAAGCAGAAAAGGAAATGCAAATGAGCGTAGCGCTTGCACAATTTCAGCTTTCAACTTTCCGTTTTCATCTTTCCCTTATTCATCTCCATCATCAGCGGCGCGGCGGGACGCCGCTGCCTCGCGCTTTGCGCCTTTCCCTGAACCCTTCTCTTCCCGTTTTCTGCCACACTCCCAATACAGGGATACTCGCGCGCCCCCACCAACAAAAATCGCATCCGCAGGGCGGCGGCGGCACTGGAATGAGTGTCCCCAACGCCGGCACTATGTCAGCCTCAGGAACTCGTCCACCGTGATCTTCGCTTGTTTCAGAATGTGCGAGAGCGTGGAACGCTTGATTGGGCGATGGGCGGGCACAGTCAGCTTGAGCGTGTCCGATGGCGTGTGTTTCTGGAGCCGGATATGGCTGCCTTTTTGTCGAACAACTACCCACCCGTCCCGTTGCAGGGCACGGATTATGCGATCATAGGGTAGACTGGGAACCTTGATCATACAGCAACTTCGAGTTGCTCTGCATTCGGCGTGCCGGCTGTGTCGTCCTCAACCGGCTCAAGATACAATTCGATTGCTTCGCGAATGTTAGACAACGCTTCATCTCGGGTATCGCCCTCGCTAATACAGCCGGGCAGAGATGGGACGGTGGCTGTGAATCCACCTTCATCACTGGGCTCAAGACTTACTCTCAGGTTCATAATTGATATGCCTCAAACCAGCCTGTCGGCCGCTCACATAACCCCGGCGCCAATCGCGCCACCGTCCAAAGCGTAGACCCCGCGCCCCGGCGTGTCAAGCATCACTGACATTTTTCTTCGGCCGATCACACCCTGTTTCACCGTCAGCGCCGCCGGCGTCCGGAACATAGCCGCAAGGCGGATGGATGGAAGGCCCGTCCCTTGTCGGACCTTGTCGGACCTTCGGTTTCGAGCAACGCGTCCCCCGCGCCGGGAGCGCGGACAGCCTTGTCCGCTCGAACCGCCGCCTCGTTTTCAACGCGCGGACAAGGCTGTCCGCGCTCCGATGCGACGAGCGCTTGCGGTGTTTTCGTCCGTGTTACGGCCGCGCTCATGAAATCACCGCCTTGATCTTCGTCCCGCACGCCGGGCAGGCAAAACAAGTTTTGCCCTCTGGGCGGAAGCGCAAGCCGGAATCCCTTCGATCCTTCCCGTCCTTTTTGTACGTAATCAGGAACCCTTCGAAGGTGACGTCTTCCAGAAAGCCGCAACTTGGGCATTCCAGGAGTTCGCGGTCATCGGTGAAAAGTCCCAAGGCAGCGGCTTGCAGTTTGATCTGCACCAATTGCCGAGCCAGAGCGCACAGACCGTCAACGGAGGGCGGGGTTTCCAACCCGCCATTGGGAGGACAGGAATGTCCGCCCTCCGTTGCACGCTCCTTTGCTTTGGCGCTCACGCCTTGCCGCCCTTCCTTTTCCGCACCGATTTCGCCGTGGGCAGTTGCTTGACAGTCTTCTCAAAGTCGTCCGGCTGGCTGGATGCTTCGGCGAGACGACGGCGGTGGAAGGTGTCGTATTCCTGTTCAGCGTGGCTGAGGGCGAGTTCATGCGAGATCTTGCCGGCGTGGGTGAGGATACCGCGATCATTGAGAGTGAAAAATCCGTCGAGCTTGGCAATCCAGTCCGCCATGCGCATGGGCACACGCCGCATGGCTTGGCCTTCGGCAATTCGGAACTGGGTGGCGACGCGGGATTTGACGCGGTAGCCGACGGAGATAATGGCATCGAGGTTGTAGAAATCGATGGAGCGAGCGACCTCGCGACTGCCCTCCTGTCGAACTATTCGAAAATTTCGAATAGTTGCCTCGGGGACCAGCTCTCCGCTCTCGAAGATTTCCTTGAGATGGTAGTTGATGGTGTTGACGCCCACCTGGAACAGTTCCGCCAGAAGCTGCTGCGTAAGCCAAACCGTCTCGGCCTCAAAGCGGACATCAATCTTGGTCTTTCCGTCATCAGCCTGATAGATGAGGAACTGGGATTTGGTAGGCTGATCGTTCATGTCATGATCCTGTGGAGGATGGTTTTCATCGCCTTGTCGGTCTCCCGCGCTTCGATTTCCAGCGCGTTCAATTCCTCCACGATCTCCGCAATCGGCCGGTATTCGTCGGCAGCACCGGTGTGGATGTAGCGGCTGGGGGAAATGTTGTAGAGCGGAAGGATGTAGTCCTTGAACTTGGGGGCATCCTTCGCGCCCCGAATGGAACAGGCTGCATCCCAAATCCAAGATTCAAGCGATTTGACGTTATCTTTCGTCATATGCGGTTTGCTATGCCTCCGTGCTATGCGTAAAACCGGCTTCGCGCCCTGTCCATGACCGGTTGCCCCTCCCGGATCAGCATCCAGCGGCCGCGCCAGTGTCCGACGAGAGTGAAACACATCCCATCAGCCTGCGCAAGGACAAAATCCCACGTCTGCCGCGCCGCCGCCGCCGCCTCATGAGGGGTCCCCCGGCAATGATCTCGCAGCCCGGTTTGTTGGCTATATGGACGAGGGAAGACCCGTCCCTACGCGACCTTGGTTAAGCGTAACACCCGCCTGATTGGCGAATCGGATGACAAAATCCTTGCGAATGATTGATTTGAGTTTGAGCCAGAGCAAACCGTGTGCATCGGCGTTGAACGCATCCATTTTGCCTTGCTTAAACTGAGATTCCCAGTATTTGAAATCTTTCATACGTCCTCCCTTCCCGCTGTAAGCGGCGGCATAAATACAGCGGTTTTCGGCGAACAGACGAAGATGATTTCTTTGCTTCCCGCAACGCTTCCTTTTCCGCCCCGTCCCGACAGATAGGTTTTCGCTTCCACGCGGACATTCCGGTGTTTCGATAGAATTTGTTTCAATTCGTCGATACCGGGGTAGCTGCGGTTGTTGTAGCTCAGAATCCAGTGCGGGATGTCGGCAGAAAGTTCACCGAGTTTTCCGAATGAAGCGAGAACATCCGTCTTCTTATCGAAACCGCTGAACCGTTGCGGTTCGTAACGGCGTATTCCGTTGACGAAGCGCTTATCGCGCCAGTATTCGACGAATGTTTCCAAAAGATGATAAAAACCTTGGTAATCCGCGTGGCTGTCGCAATACGGTGGGTCAAAGTAAATCAGATCGGCTTGTGGAAACGTGGGAAGAATGTCAAGAATGTTGGCGCAATTACTGGTGTTGTCCTGCCCGTTGTCAAAAACAGCAGCGTTGTATGACGGCAGAATTTCGGTGAAAATATCCTTTACTGGGCGGACGAGACTCCGGTTGCGCTTGATGCGGTCGGGGTTGGCGGAATAGACCAAAGCCTGCGTATGGGCGAAGTGTCCCATTGTGATTTTACGTGTCAGGCTTCGGCTCATCACGGCGAATGCAAGTGCGCGTTTGAACGGATTATCAAGCGACTCCACGTTGGCTCTGAAATTGTCCAGAAATCTGGCCTCATCAAACTCGAAGAATACGTTCGAGAACTGTTCTTCCATCAGAGAGAACTTCGTCTTGTCAGGCGACGGGGAGAACAGCATCGCCACATCCGCCTCGTCCAAATGAACACTCCTGTTTTCGATTAGTGCCTTGCCGATTTGGTTGTTGAATGAAAGAAAATCGTTACTCACGGTCCTGAACCCGGATTGTTTGAAAAAAAACGCGACCGACTGCGAACCGGCGAAAGCGTCGATGGCGGTCTTTACTTCTGCAGGGATATGTTGGGCAATCCAAGGCAACAAACGATTCTTTGCCCCCAAATACTGCGGTTCTGGGAACTTGTGTTCAAAATGCTTGTACTCGTCAAAAAGTGATAAGAAATCGCTTTTCGGCTGGCAACGGCCCGCATATGCCGAAATCATCCCAGAACCGGTCTCGAGCAGCGATGTCATGGTGGTGAGTATGGCAAAAACCGGGTGAAACGTCAAGATCACCACAAATCCGTGTCACCACAAATCCGATGACGCGCGCCTGAAATAGATATTCCAACGGCTTTAAGTTGACTACCGGCATGACATGAAACCGGCCGTCGCGCGTGAACAGGCCGTCGGTCACCAGGGCGTGCAGGTTCGGGTGGAAATCGAGATACTCGCCGAAGATGTGGATGCATATAACGATACCGGGCAAGCCGTCGGGCTGGTTGAGCGTGGGACGGACGGAAGGCCCGTCCCGAATGACACTTACTTAAGAGGCTTTTGTCATCTTAATCTTAATCTACTGATGGAGAATGGATTATGATTATGATTAGGATTATGATCGGAAGCATCGCTTAAGTAAGCGCCATTAAGGCCCATCCATTGTCGAGCCTCACCGTCCGCGAGCATCGCCCGTTCCCGCTCAAGCGCGTTTACTTTGTGGACAACGTCATCACCAGCGGAAACACGCTGGAAGCCTGCGCCCAGGCGCTGGGATTCGGCACCGGCCTTGTTTACGCCGACGCCAGCAGACTCTGAACACCCACACACACTCACACACTCACCCAAACCCACGCGCCCGCACCCTGGCCTTGTAAGCGGGCAGAAAGGTGGAAAATGAGAACCCCCGCAGTGATCCGCTTTGACGGACCCGAACCCTACATTGACCCCGCGGAAGGCACCGAAACGCCGGAATGGTACGTGTTCGCCGCCGACGCCCTGGGCGATCCGACCGGAAAGGTTACACCGTCCGCGACTTCTACCGCGCCCGCACCCTGGCCGGCCGCATGGCGATTGACCGCGGCCTGATCCTGCAGACCGACGCCAGCCCCGCCTGACGCGGGGTCCCCCGGCCGCAGGGCTATCCGCTTTTCACAAACGCGGGGCAAAACCGGCCCTCAAGCCGGGCGGGCTGCGAACGTCAAAAGTGACCGGCGCAAGTGAGCCGCAAAGCGAAGCGGCGCAGTTTACTTGCGTACGTGTCCACTTTCTTGTTGGCGGTCCTGGTCTCGTTTCTTCATTTCAGCCATGACTTGCTTGAGATCGAACTCCTCTGCTCCGGTATCTACCTCAAAAGGTGTTGTGGCGTCGGTGTATCGTTTGGCGACGGATGGTACGATCTCCCCAATGTCCTTCTCCAATCTCGCCATGAGTTCCGGAATGACGGGATAGGCGGATCGAACGTGGACCTTGTAGTCTTGCGAATGGAACGTGCGGACGCCGAGATTGAAGTCCCAGACGTCCCGACAGATGGGCTTGTCTGGATTCTGAACATTGGGTGGGATGAGCTTCAGGCGGACGCCGTCGAGTGTTGTGTGCGCATAGAACATGTTGCGAAGGGCCATGAAGTAGTAGTGCCGGTCATTCATCCCGTCGTTGGGAAAATCAGGGAAAGACCGGTACTCGTCGGTGTCTGTAACGGGGCCAATACCATCTCGCCGGAGGAACGGCCGCCCATAGCATGTCACGAGCGACAGCAGGAGGTGGTAGTTCATCTCCTCGTGGGGGCACTGGTCGTATAGGAGGAAAGCCTCTTTCGCTGAGAATAGATCGGCCCATGCGGTAGCGAGCCGAATGAGATTCTTGTCCTCCGTTGTCAGTGGCGTGTCCATCCGCAAGTGTCCTTTCATTCGTCCGCAAACATTAAATAGGCGTCCATACGCAATACACCGGTTCGAGGGTGAAACGGCGTACGATGCCCACAGGAAAAACGTACCCTGAAAACCCGTACAAAGTCAATCTCCCGCTGCAAAAAATCCACAACTTACGTAAGAAAATGTTCCCCTAATACATAGCACGCCCCCAGCCATCCGCCCTTTACCCTCGCCCGCCCCGCCTGACGCGGGATCCCCCGGCCGCGGCGCCCGCCACGATGCAGGCAGGCGCCGCAGCCGGGTCGCCCTTTTCCCGAAAAGGGCGCCCAAAAGGTGCTCAATCGCCGCAGGGCTACCCGCTTTTCACAAAAGCGGGGCAAAACCGGCCCTCAAGCCGGGCGGGCTGGGCGTCAAACCTCCCCGGCAGCAATGAACCAGCGGCGTTGCCGTCCGGTGAAGCGCCTTGTTGACAAGCCATTCTCTGATTCAATGCCTCAGTTATAGAAACACGCTCTATGGCCCAACACATAGCCGCAGACTTCTCATGGCTCGCCGCAATGGCGCTCTCCCTGATCTTCAACGCACGCTCGAAAAGCGCTTTCGCTTTGGCGAGGTTTTCCGTAGACCCGTTCGCAAAGTCTTCACTGAAGGACGCATAGTGATAGCCTAGCGTTTCCAAACTTTTCGCGACATCGGGATGGTCGGGACCAAGGACCTTTTCCCTGATCTCCAGCGAGCGCTTGTAGAGCGTCTCCGCCTCGACGTAGTGGCCTTGGGGTCCGTTAAAATCCGTCGTGGCGTAGTTGATTCTGTTTTCGCTTTTGATTTTGTAAAACCTGGCTAGGTTATCCAAGCTCGTCGCCACATCGAGATGGTCGGGACCGAGGACCTTCTCCTGGATCACCAGCGCACGCTTATAGAGTGTTATCGCTATGGGGGAACTGAGTTCGCCAAGCATCTCCTTCGCGTAAGACACATCGACTAGGGTGTCCAGGATCGTCGCTACATCGGGATGATCGGGGCCGAGAGCCTTCTTCTCGATCGCCCACGCGCGCTCGCGTAGCGACTTAATCTTGTCGGGGTCGCCCGACTGGTCCCAGTAGAATCTCGCCAGTGTGTGCAGACTCGTCACCACAGCGGGATTGTCGGGACCGAGGGCCTTCTCCAAGATCGCCAGCGAGCGCTTGAAGAGCGGCTCCGCCTTGGCGTAGTCGCCCTGTTGGTAGTAGAGCGTGGCCAGGTTGTTTAGGCTCGTCGCCACATCGGGATGATCGGGACCGAGGGCCTTCTCCCAGATCGCCAGCGAGCGCTTGAATAGCGGCTCCGCCTTGATCGCCAGCCAGCGCTTGTAAAAGCGATTGTAAAGCGGCTCCGCGTTGGCGTAGTCGCCCTGGGTGTTGTAGATGTAGGCCAGGTTGTTCAGGCCGGAGGCCACAGCGGGATGGTCGGGACCGAAATGCTGTTCGGCGACCTGCAGGGCTTTTTGCGCAACCAACGCCGCACGGGCATACTTGCCCGCTCGGTACAACTCCATGACTTTCTGGTTGAGAACGGCTAGTGTTTTGTCTTCCATTCGATCTCCTGTCATGTGTCATCAAAGTCCTGAAAAAGGGCAATAAACTCGCTCATGCGTCCCGGCCGCACGTTCAAGATACACCGATCATCCTAGACAGTCAAGAGACGCGATCTATTCTCCGTAATGAGGGTGTGGCAGATGAAGAGAAAGCTGAAAAATTGAAAGTTGAAATGAAATCAACGCCCAACATCCAACGCACAGAGAAAAACTGAAAGTGGAAAATTGAAAGCTGAAATGACCGCACAACGTTCACTCACGCCCACCCACACACACACACACACACACGGCAATGGCGCTTACTTAAGGGGCTATTGCCATCTTAATCGTAATCCTAATCTTGATCTTAATCTCATGGTGGAGAACGGATTACGATTAAGATTAAGATTAGGATTATGATCGGAAGCATCGCTTAAGTAAGCGCCATTACACACACACCCACACACTCACACACACACACACCCACACACGGGACCGTCTCGGGGGCCGGCGATTGTCGTCGCGGTCCGACTTGGTTGATGGGCTGAACCTTGCTCCGGCTCATCTGCCTGCGGCGCGACGGCCTGCCTGTGCGTGCCTGCCTGCCGCGACGTACGCGGCGCAGGCAGGTACGTACGCAGACAGGGACGCCGCTGCCCTACCTCGCGCGTCGCGTCTTTTCCCGAACCCTGAACCCTTCTCTTCCCGTTTTCTGCCACACTCCCAATAACTGATTACGCCTCAGTCCGATGTTGCGCCGGTTCGGGACGCGGAGTATAATCCAGACCCATTCAAGGAGGATCCCGTGCATTTTACACTGTGCGATTACATGATGGAAATCGTGCAGAATGCCGTGGAATCGCGCGCCGATACCATCCGCATACGATGCGACCAAACATCCGAAACCTGTTTGTTCTGCGTGGAAGACAATGGGTGTGGCATGACCCGTGCGCAGCTTGAGGCCTGCCAGAATCCGTTCGCCTCCGATTCCCGGAAGCATCCGGGGCGCACGATGGGGCTCGGCATCCCGCTCCTCGCGCATTGCGCCACGACTGCCGGGGGGGCCTGGCGCGCCGAATCCAAACCCGGCCACGGAACCCGGATCGAGGCGACTTTTGCGCGGCACCACCTCGACACTCCCCCGCTCGGCGATCTCGCGGATTTATGGGTGAACGCCATGGCCCTTGCCGGTGACTATGAGCTGATCATCGCGCGCACCCGGCTCGATTCCACGGAAGCCGCGCCGCAAGGCTACACCCTCAGCCGCCGCGAAATCCGCGAGGTTCTGGGCGACCTCAACACGGTGGCATCCCTCACGGCTCTGCGCGCCTTCATCTCCCGCCGCGAAGCCGAGTTACAGCCCGGATGGCAATCTCCAGATTGAACCTAAAAAGAGCAGTTGAACTGCCGTTCTTAGGTTCAATGCAAAACGGTCGTACAATCGTGCAGTCCGCTTTTTCGGGTGTGCAGGATCACATGCGTTTGCCCTGTGCGTGCAGCCGTCTACGCATGCGCCTTCTTGCGGCTTGCCTTTTTCTTCGCGGGCTTTGCCGGTTCTGCGGCCTGCCCGCGAGGCTGATAGTGGGTGTGGAGCAGGTGGTGCGATTTCTCGCCCAGCGGCGTGCCGAGAAACTCCTGGTAGATCTGCGTGATCGCCGGATTGACGTGGGATTTGCGCATCGGCCGCCCCTCGTCCTCCTTGTAGATCGCCTTGATCCGCGCCCGGCGCACGTCGTCGGTCGTCATCCGCGGCTGTCCCCCGCCGCCAATGCAGCCGCCGGGGCAGCACATGACTTCGATAAAGTGGTAATCGGCCTTGCCTGTGGCGACCAGCTCGCACACCTTGCGGGCGTTGGCCAGCCCGTGCGCCACGGCGACCTTGGCCGTCACGCCATTGAGAAAGGCCCAGTCCGGCTGGCAGTTCTCAAACGTCAGCGACGCCTCTTTCAGCCCTTCCAGTCCCTGGATCGGCGTTACATGCAGCTTCTCAGTCGGCAACTCGCGGCCGGTCACCACCTCGTACACCGTGCGCAGGGCCGCCTCCATCACCCCGCCGGTATTGGCAAAGATATCGGCGGCGCCGCTGGACATTCCCATCGGACTATCCTGCTCCTCGTCCGGCAGGCTCAGGAAGTCAAGGCCCGTTTCCTGGATCATCCGACCCAATTCGCGTGTGGTCAGCACATAGTCGACGTCCTTGAATCCCGAATCGTTCATCTCGCCTCGCTCGGCCTCGGATTTCTTGGCGGTGCACGGCATGACGGAGACCACGACGATGTCGGCGGGATTGATTCCCGCCTGCTTGGCGTAGTACGTCTTGGCCAACGCCCCGAACATCTGTTGCGGCGACTTGCAGGACGAGAGGTTGGGCAGCAAACTGGGATAGAAATACTCCATGAAGTTAATCCACCCCGGCGAGCAACTCGTGAACATCGGCAGCGAAACAGGCGTCTTGTCCACCAGCGCCGCTTTCAGCCGCCCCAGCAGTTCGTGGCCTTCCTCGATGATCGTGAGATCGGCCGTGAAGTTGGTGTCGAACACCTTGTTAAACCCGAGACGGCGCAGCGCCGACACCATCTTGCCGGTGACGCAGGTGCCCGGCTCGAGCCCGAAGCATTCGCCCAGCGCGGCGCGGATGGCTGGCGCGGTCTGCACCACCACATGCTTCTTGGGATCGTCCAGCGCGCGCCAGACATCCTCGATCGCATCCTGCTCGTAGAGCGCGCCAACCGGACAGACCGCCGTGCATTGTCCGCACTGCACGCAGACCGCATCGGAGAGTTTTTCGCCAGCGCCGGCGCCGATCACGGTATCGAATCCGCGCGCGCGCGGCGACAGTGTCCCGACCCCCTGCACCTCCTGGCAGACCGCGACACAGCGGCGGCACAGGATGCACTTGTTCATGTCTCGCACCAACGCCGGCGTGCTGGTGTCGACCGGGATCTCCGGGCGGCTGTAGGGGAAGCGAACATCGGTAATGCCGAGATTCTTGGCCAGTTCCTGCAATTCGCACGTGCCGTTGCGCACGCAGGCGTTGCAATCCCACGGATGGTTGGCCAGGAGCAGTTCCACCGACATGCGGCGGCCCATGCGCACGCGCTTGGTGAGGGTATGCACCTTCATGCCCTCGGTCGCCGGCGTCACGCAGGCGGGCTGCAGCGTGCGCGCCCCCTCGATCTCCACCAGACACACGCGGCACGATCCCGGGCTGGTGATGCCGGGCAAATGGCACAACGTCGGTATTTTAACACCTGCAGCCGCAGCGGCGTCCAGCACGCTCGTCCCTTCCGGAACCTCAACGGTCTGCTGATCTATTGTCAGTTTGATTGCCATAATGTCCTCTCCTGTGTTCGATTGATTCGCCTGTTACGAAGCACGTTCCGTGTCCCGCGGATCGTGTACGCGCTGTCTATCCCGCCAGTTTCATAAGCGTGCGCAAGGTATGCTCCGGTTTCGGGCGGATGGCGTCGGGATCAATGCCAGCGCGCACCTCGTCGCGGAAATACCGCAGCGCGGAGAGCACCGGCGCCGCCGGCGACTGTCCAAGCGGACAGAACGAGATGGACTTCATCTCCATGACCAGCTCTTCCATCAGCTCGACATCGCCCGGATAGCCTTTGCCAGCCTTCAGACGGGCCGTCAGATCGAGCAGAACGGCCATGCCGTTGCGACACGGATTGCAGTTGCCGCAGGACTCGTGCGCAAAAAACGTGATGCAGGCGTGGAGAAAATCACAGACCCCGATGGTTGCATTCATGAACAGGATCGCCCCCGACCCGAGCGAGTGGCCCGTTTTGGCGAGGGCGTCGGCATTGAGCGGCACGTCGAGCATTTCCGGGCCGAGCAGATCCCCGGCCGTCCCCCCGAGCTGCGCCATCTTGAACGCACCCGGATGCATGCCGCCGGCATAGTCCTCCAGCACATCGCGGAGGGTCACGCTGGTGGGCACCTCGATCAGGCCCGGACGGTTGACATGCCCCAGGATTGTGTAAACCTTGGTGCCCGGCATGCCGGCATCGCCGATGGCGCGGAACGCGTCCGCTCCCTGGCGGATGATGAACGGCACGTTGGCGAGCGTCTCCACGTTGTTGACGTTGGTCGGCTTGCCGCGAAACCCCTTGTGGGCCGGGAACGGCGGCTTGACGCGCGGCAGCCCCCGCTTGCCCTCCATGGATTCGATCAGGGCCGTCTCCTCGCCGCAGACGTAGGCACCCGCGCCGATTTTGATATCGATGTCGAAGTCAAACCCCGAGTCCAAGATGTTGCGGCCAAGCAGCCCGTGGCTGCGGGCCGCGTCAATGGCCGCGCGCATCCGCTCGATCGAGAGCCGGTATTCACCGCGGATGTAGATATACCCCTGTGCCGCGCCCAGCGCATAGCCGCAGAGCGCCATCCCCTCGATCAGCTTGTGCGGATCGCCCTCCATGATCAACCGGTCCTTGAACGTCCCCGGCTCGCCTTCGTCGGCATTGCAGATCACGTATTTGACATCCGACTGCTGCTTGGCGCAGAAGCTCCATTTCAGCCCGGTCGGGAAACCCGCCCCGCCGCGGCCGCGCAGCCCGGAACGCGTGACCGTCTCGATCACGGCGGCAGGAGTCATTTCCGTCAGGGCCTTGCCCAGAGCGAAATAGCCGTCGTTGGCGATGCTCTCCTCGATGCGCTCGGGATCAATGCGCCCGCAGTTGTCGAGCACGATTCGACCGAAATGCTGCACGTGACGCGGATCCGCCGTTTCGGGATCGGGCAGCGGATGCTCGCCTGGCAGGATCCATTCGCGCACCGGACGACCCTTGATAAAATGCTCCTCGACCAGGCGGGCGACGTCGTTCGCCGTCAGATGGCCGTACACGATCCCCTCGGGCATCACGGCGGCAACCACACCGGCGTTGGCCGGGCCGAACGATCCGGTTTCCACGACGCGCACCTCGTCGCTCAAGCCGCGCAGGCCGACCTCGGCGGCCAACCGGTTTTTCACCTCGCGCGCGCCGATCACCACCGTATCGGCGTCCACGGACACCATGACATAAGCTCTCGGTTTTGCCTTCATCGCCTCAGTCCTTTCCTTAAAGCCTTCAGGCCGCATGCGGCGCGGCGGC
>Ga0265594_1000775_pt1 | contig 25852 bp, 20 predicted proteins | sample saktaG_11_FD_190147 | JGI IMG/M metagenome (GOLD analysis project Ga0265594, IMG submission 190147) | Saline water microbial communities from Sakinaw Lake, British Columbia, Canada - sak_2011_5_24_80m | ecosystem: Environmental > Aquatic > Non-marine Saline and Alkaline > Saline ... | reverse complement strand
GAGGTGTGGTTCACGATATTGGACGGGCGATGACCCATAAGAGGATCATTGTGGGGCTGTATAAGCAGGGATATCAGACGCCGGAGATCGCACGGAAGACGAATCACACGGAGGAGGCCTGTGACCGGTATATCAAAGCATACAAGAAAGTGCAAAAGTTGAGCGAGAAGATGGAGCCCGCGGAGATCGCTCGGACCCTGGAGATGGGAGTATCCCTGGTGAAGGAGTACCTAAGCCTTATAACCGAGGAGGTGAATTGATGTTCGAAGCACATTCCGGGAGAGGGGGATACCTATCGGTCAAATGGGTGTTTAGTAATAAAAGATAGCAAGATGAAACTCGGTTTCCTGATCAATCCGATAGCGGGCATGGGCGGCTCGGTGGGTCTGAAAGGCACGGACGGCCTGGTGGAAGAGGCACGTAAGTTAGGTGCGACGCCGATTGCTGGAGAACGGGCGCGGAAATGCCTGGAAGAGTTGAAGATCGGTGCGACTATATTAACGTGCTCTGGGGCGATGGGTGAAGATGCGCTCAAATCAACACCGCTGCATCATGAGGTTGTATATTCTTTTAACGGACTCACCACGAGCGAGGACACGCAAAACGCCTGTCGCCGATTCGTGGACGAGCGGGTGGAGCTCATTTTGTTCTGCGGCGGCGATGGCACGGCGCGAGACGTGTACCGCGTGGTGGGACAAAAGATCCCGATACTGGGTATCCCTGCGGGTGTAAAGATGCACTCGGCGGTCTTCGCGATCAGCCCCAGGGGTGCGGCGCAGATGATCGAGCTTTTCGTTTCCGGTAAGGCTGAGGTGCGCGAGGTCGAGGTGATGGATACGGATGAAGCCGCGTACCGTCGCAACGAGTTGCGAATGAAGGTCTTCGGCTATGCGCGCACACCGTACGAGCCGGTGCTCGTGCAGCACGGTAAGAGCCTCTTCCAGAGCGTGAGTGAGGAGACGGCGAAGGAAGAGATTGCGCAGTTTGCGCTTGAGTTCATGCGTGACGGCTCTCTGTATATCCTGGGTGCGGGAACGACGACCTTCAAAGTCGCGGAGTTGCTCGGCCTTGGCGAGGAGAAGACGTTACTCGGTGTGGATGCGGTGAAAGACGGCAAATTGGTGGGAAAGGATCTGAACGAGCAGGCGTTGCTCCGGCTACTGGAGCGTGACCCGAATGCGAAGCTGCTGGTCAGCCCGATCGGCGCGCAGGGCTTTGTCTTCGGCCGGGGCAACCAGCAGCTCAGTGCCACCGTACTGGAAAAGATAGGGGTTAAGAATGTGATCGTGCTGGCAACACCGCACAAGCTGAACGAAACGCCGTTCCTTCTCGTGGATACGGGCAGCGAGGAGCTGGACGAGCAGCTGCGCGGGCATCTGAGCGTTGTCTGCGGCTACCGGATGGCGCAGCGGAAGGAAGTGCGGCGTGGGTGAATAGCAACCTTTAAAACCGTGTGCGTATAAACTTCTTATCGGTCTGTGACATGACCTACGAGAAGTTCAGACGAGAAGTTGAGCGGATACTCACGGAGCAGTGCCGACCGGTCACCTGGAACGAAATAAGAGCGAGCTCAACGAAGCTCACGCAAAAAGCGCCGTATCACGTCTATGTCCAGAAATTGCAGGGCGATATCGGTCTTGTACGGTTCAAGCACAGCCAGAGAACGGTGTGGGCGCTACGGGACTGGTTCGAAGAAGGCAGGTTCCGGGAACTCCTTCCCGAGAAGCTGCGGCTGACGATATTAGCGGTACAAGCGGGCTATGCACTCGCAGCGAACGAATACTGGGAGCTGAAACGGATTTATCCGGTGGATGTGGGATTGCGCAGCTGGGACGTTATTGAAGCCGGCGTAGCGGACTATTTCCCGGAAGCGGACAGGCGGCCGGAGAGCATTGCGCTCGAAGCCGATGAAACGGACTATCTACGTACCGTTGACGGTCTGGAGGACCGCATCAGGATCGCCGAGAAGGTGGCTGAGAGCGGTGAGTTTCTGCATACCGACGCGTGGAGAGGGAAGACGGTGGGAGTGACGAAGCCGCGGTTCCGCTGTTTCTACTTTTATGATGGCAAATGCCAGTTCTTTTGCGATCAGAACGTGTGCGTGGGCCATGACATTGAGGTGACCGATGGGGGAGAAGGGGTTGAGATCACAGGCGATAAGGTTTATTTCACGTTAGAAGCGGCAGAGCGTGCCCGTGGCGAGTTTATCTGGCAGAAGCAGCGTGTTGCGTGGTTCATAACAGCAGTGATCTCATTGACCGATCCGCAGCAGCGGCGGTTGCTCTGATTCTGCTGGCCGCAGGAATAAGGGTGCATGTTCATTAATATTCAGACCAATAGTTAGTTAGAACTGTGAGTGGGCAGGATGAAATCGTCAGAGCTATCGGGATTCTATAAACTACGTGCTGATGAGCGATTGAAGCTTGTTGCGGATTTTGCCAGCCTCAGTAACGAGGAAGTAGCCATCTTAAGTACCAGTGGCGCGCTGGGCGAGTTAGCGGATCGTATGATCGAGAACGTCGTGGGCACCATGCCGCTGCCGCTCGGTATCGCCACGAATTTCCTCATTAACGGCAGGGATTATCTGATCCCCATGGCGATCGAGGAGCCCTCGGTGGTGGCCGCGGCGAGTAATGCGGCAAAGATGGCGCGGGCGAGTGGCGGGTTCCAGACGAGCTCGACCGAGCCCATCATGATCGGGCAGATTCAAATTACTGACGTCCCCGACCCGTTCTCCGCGAAATTAGCGCTTATAGCAGCGAAGGAGAAGATTCTGGAGCGAGCGAATAAGCAGGATTCCGTGCTCGTGAAGCTCGGTGGCGGCGCGAAAGATCTCGACGTGCGGATCCTCAACACGGCGTCCGGGACCCAGGTGATCCTGCATCTCCTCGTGAACGTGAAGGACGCCATGGGCGCGAACGCGGTGAACACGATGGCTGAGGCTGTTGCGCCCTACATTGAGCAGCTCGCTGGTGGTCGGGTTTATCTGCGCATCATCTCAAATCTCGCAGCGCACCGCTTGGCCACTGCACGTGCAGTTTTTACGAAGGAAACAATCGGCGGTGCAGATGTTGTTACGGGGATTCTGCGCGCCTACGAATTCGCACAGGCTGACCCTTACCGGTGCGCGACGCATAACAAGGGCATTATGAACGGGATCGATGCGGTGGTGATCGCGACTGGCAATGATTTCCGGGCGATTGAATCGGGCGCACATGCCTATGCGAGCATCACCGGGCAGTACCAGCCGTTGACACACTGGGAACGGAACCGAGAGGGCGATCTGGTGGGCACGATCGAGCTCCCGCTTGCCGTCGGGCTTGTCGGCGGTGCAACGGCGACACATCCCACAGCAAAAGTAAACGTGAAGATCATTGGCGTTCAAACGGCGAACGAGCTGGCCGAGGTTATCGCTGCGGTCGGCCTCGCACAGAACTTTGCCGCGCTCCGCGCTCTGGCGACCGAAGGCATTCAGCGCGGGCACATGTCCCTGCACGCACGGAATGTCGCCATCGCCGCGGGTGCAAAAGGCGACCAGATAGATAGAGTTGTGGAAATACTGGTGAGGGAGCAGAACGTGCGGATCGACCGTGCGAAGGACGTGCTGAAGACGCTGAAATGACGTTACCTGCTATGTGAACTGCTTCGTAACACGAGGGATCGCCTCAAGCACATCGGTCGCGAGCAATCCGTACCCGTTCGCCTCAAACGCAAGATCGCCTGCAGTCCCGTTAACGAACGCAGCGGCAGTCGCTGCTTTGAACGGATCACTACTGACGGCGAAGAAGGCAGCGACCAGCCCGGCCAGGACGTCGCCGGTGCCGCCAACGGTCATGCCTGCGTTTCCCGTTCTGTTTATCTTCACACGAGAGCCATCAGATACGATATCCAGAGGCCCCTTCATGAGCGTCACCACGTTGTTCCGCCGTGAGAACGCCGTTACAAAATCCATTCGCGCTTCCAGCTTATCTTCTGGCGGCACCGCCATATCCAGGCCTTGCGCGTTAACCCTAATCTTCGCGAACTCGCCGGCATGAGGCGTGACGATGATCCGCTTATCATCAGCGATATTGGGCAGTGCGAGACCGTAAAAGCCATCCGCATCGACGACCAGTTTCTTACTTGCCTCGTGCTCGATGATCTGCTGCACAGCCGCCTTCGTCTCCTCTGCTGCGCCCAGGCCCATCCCGATCGCGACGATATCGTGTTTCTTCACCAAATTCATTATCGGCAGGACGTCCTTTTCCACCACTACATCAGCAGAAAGGGGGTGAACGATCAAATTCGGTGAGAATGAGGCGATAATACCGGAGACGCTGCGTGGTGCTGCTACCGTTACCCAATCGGCGCCGGCACGGAGCGCAGCGAGTGCAGCCAGTGACGGCGCGCCTGAGAACGGCCCCCCACCCACAATGAGCACACGGCCATTATCACCTTTATGGCTGTGTGGGCTTCGTTTCAGCAGCAATCGCACATCGCCGGGACCGGATAACCGCTCCAAGCTTTCAGGGATGCTGATGTCTGCTACTACCAGCTTGCCAACGTACGGTGCGGCACGCGTCTCAAGCAACCCGGTCTTCGCTCTGTGGAAGGTCACGGTAAGATCAGCCTTAACCGCATTGTCTGCTTCTCCCGTTGTGGGATCGAGCCCAGAAGGAACGTCAACAGCAACGACAAACGCTCGCGGCCGTGCGTTATTGATCAGCTCAATCGCAGTCGCTTCCGGCTCGCGGATCGCACCTTTGATACCAGTCCCGAAGATCGCATCAACGAGCACTGCCGAGTCGAGCACATCTGCGGCAGAGGCTTTTAACTGTGCCGAATCAGTGATTTCCACCGTGGTGACATCGCTCTCCTGCACGATTCGCCAGTTACGCCGCGCCTCATCAGTCCGTAGATCTTGCGCACGACCGAGCAGGAGCACCGTCACCACAAACCCGTGGAGATGCCGCGCGGCCACGAAGGCGTCACCGCCGTTGTTGCCCTTGCCGGCGAGCATGCTCACCTTTACCACTCCACCCGCGCTGTTTTTACCGTTCGGAAATCGTTTTCGAATCTCAGCGGCAAGTTGAGCGCCAGCGTTCTCCATCAGTTGTAAGGGTACAAGTCCGAAGTAACCGCAATTTTCGTCAAGCGCAGCCATCTCTTCGGCTGTTATCGCTTCTGCATCTTTCATGGCGTACGTACCTTTCCGCAATCGCGCACAGTAACGTTAGGTAAGGTAAAGAAAGAGAAGTAAGTATCTATCTATCGCCTTCTCACATCCTCATCTTATCAATTTCCGGAGCGCCGCAACGTCCGCTTCCACCTCTTTCGGCGGCTCACAGATCTCGATCACGCGCTCGGGATCTTTCAAGAGGTGGCCGGTGGTGATGCAGACGATCCTCTCGCCCGATTGGATTTTGCCCTGCTCGATCAGTTTTCTCAGTCCGGCAAGTGATGCGGCACTCGCGGGCTCGACGCCGATGCCCTCCATGCGCGCGAGTTCGAGCTGCGCTTGCGTTATCTCATCGTCGGTTACCGATTCTGATATGCCGCCCGTGCTCCGAATTGCGTGCAGCGCTTTTGCCGCGTTTACCGGGTTGCCGATCCGGATTGCGGAAGCGATGGTCTCTGGCTTGGGTTCTGGTGTGATCTCAGGTGCGCCCGTTTTAAAGGCGTTGACGATCGGTTTCGCGCCCACCGCCTGGATACCGGTCATCCTGGGTATGGCATCAGTGACCCCCAGCGTCTTCAGTTCCTGGAAGCCTTTGAAGATCGCGCTGATGTTGCCCGCATTTCCCACGGGCAGAATGAGCCGATCGGGCGCCTGCCAGCCGAGCTTCTCCGCGACCTCAAAGGCGATCGTCTTCTGACCCTCCAGGCGATACGGATTCACGGAATTGAGAAGATAGAGCGACTCCTCTTCGCAGAGCACGCGAACCACCCTGAGCGCATCGTCGAAATTACCGAGCAGCGAGAAGACCTGCGCGCCGTGCATCAGTGCCTGCGCCACCTTGCCCAATGCGACCTTGCCCTTGGGCAGCAGCACGAAGCAGGGAAGGCCGGCTTTCGCCGCGAAGATCGCCAGTGACGCGGAGGTATTGCCCGTGGATGCGCAGGCGACGCCCCGCACGCCCAGCTCTACCGCCTTCGTTACCCCTACGGTCATGCCGCGATCCTTGAACGAGCCCGACGGGTTCAGGCCCTCGTGCTTCACCCACAGATTCTGCAGGCCAAGGGCTTCTCCGAGTCGGTCGCAGCGGTAAAGCGGTGTGTTCCCCTCCTGTATCGTCACCGGTAGTGTTTCCGCGCCGAACGGTAACAACTCGCGATATTTCCACACGCCTTCGCCCGGTGCTTTAACGATCCTCGCCGTATCCACGTGAGAGTAATCGTACTTGATGTCCAGCAATCCGCCACACTTAGGGCACGTGTAAACGATCTCATCCTTCGCGTAACGCGCACCGCAGCGTATGCATTTGACGTCGTAGTCTCTCATGGTTCGCTTCCCGTGATGGTAAGTAGATAGAGCAAGTGAGCATAAAAAGCGCGAAATGGTTTTTGCGTTCCCAGCCAAACTACTCTTCGTGAGTGTCATGCCTCACGGTAAGAAGGGATTATTGCGGAGATCTAGATAGGTATCTATCGTAGGTTATTGCGCGGGACCGTCGAGCAGCTCGTATAAGTCACCGATAATGAATTCGGCTTCCTTCTTCGCTGTTTCCGCGGTGCGATCTTCGTCTTTTCGCTTGCGATCGAGATAATACGCGGTTATGCCGATCTTGCGTGGATTGAGGAAATCAAAGACCCAGTGATCGCCGACATGAACAACCCGCTGCGGCGGGATGTCCAGGATCGCGCAGACACGGGCAAAGAAGCCATTAGTCTTTTTCACCTGCCCGAAATCGGAGGTTGCGGAGAAGATATGGGCGAAGAACTTCTTGAGGGGCTTGATCTGGAAATCAATGAACTCGTGCGTGGCATTTGAGCTGACAATCAGGTCGTAGCCCGCATCGCGCAGCGCAGTCAAGACGGGCTCCACTTCGTCGTAGATCTGGATCAAATCCTGGTATTTGGTAAAGAGCTCCTGGTACGGGATATCCAGGTCGAACTTCTGCAGCCAGTAACTTATGGTATACCACTCGATCCGGTGCTCGCCGACCCTGTCATACTCGCTCGTTACGTAGTTGACCGCCTGCTCGAATGCTAAGCCGTTCTTTTCCGCGTACACCCGGGGTATGCCGTCGAGCCAGAAACGGTCAACGAATCCTGGAGTCACCAGGGTGCCGTCAACGTCAAATGATACTACCTTTATCGCTTCTCGCGCCTTGGCTGCTCGCAACATCTTTCCTTCTCTGCTCTTCTGCTCGGCTCCAGCCGGTCGCTCGCTCTCACACCATAAACTGCTGAGCTGAGGTCGTGGGTTCGCGAGTAACTGCAGCATCAATCAGGCTAATATCTCTCTTGCCGCCGCCACGCCTTTACCGGTCTTCTCAATAGCCTTCTTCTCGTATAAGACTTCCTCAAGGACCTTCAGTGTCTTGAGAATATCCGCGCTCGTGATGTTGCCCATGGAGGCGATCCTGAAGATCTTGCCTTTCAACTCGGCCTGTCCACCCGCAATGACGACGCCCCTCTTGCGCATGCCCGGTCGCAGATCGCTATCGGAAATGCCCTTCTCCACCGGCATATTCACCGCGGTCACCGTGTTGGAGTACTGGCTCACCTCGTTGAGCTTCGGGAACATGGTCAGACCGTTCTCCGTAATAGCCGCGCGAACCGCCTTTGACATGGTCCGGTGCCGCGCGATCCGATTCGGCATACCCTCCTCCGCAATCACTTTCAAAGCTTCATGGAGTGCGTAGAAGAGGGGTAACGCGGGAGTGTAAGGTGTCTGATCCTTATCCATGCTCTTCTTATGGGCCACGAGATCCTGGTAATATGGCCGGCGGGGGTTTGCCCGTATCAGCTCCCAGGCCTTCTCGCTGACCGAGAGTGCAGCCAAACCCGGCGGGACGCCCAGGCATTTCTGCGAGCCCACGATCGCAATATCCGCACCGAATTCGTCAACCGGAACCTCATCGCCACCGATGGAGGTGATACAATCGAGAACAAAGAGCGCACCGTGCTGCTTCGCGAGCTTGCCCACCTCTCGTGCGGGATTGAGCATGCCGACCGAGGTCTCGTTGTGCACCATGGTCACGATCCGGGAATTGGGCGTGCTCTCTAATGCTGCCTTGATTCGCTCCAGCTCGATCCCCGTGCCCCACTCGAAGTGAAGCGGCGTAACCGCCTGGGGGCCGCCGTAGCGCTCTGCGATCTCAGTAAATCGCTCGCCGAATTTGCCGTTCGCTACGGTAACGACTTTAATCTCCGGCTCTCCCGTGCCCGCCGCACGCGTGAGCAGATTACCCACCGCCGCTTCCATAGCGCAGGTACCTGATCCACTGAGCACGAAGAGGTCGTTCTTGGTCTGAAAAACGTTCTTGAGCCCTTCAACGCTCTCGCGGAGGATCTGTGCGAATTCGTCGCCACGATGGAAGATCATCGGTCGTGCCATCGTCTCACGAATACGCGGTATCACCGGAACGGGTCCAGGGATCATCAATAACTCTTCTTCCATTTTACTCGCGCTCTCGCATTCTTTCCTTAACAGGACGTTCAGATTGTAGATTTATTTTATACAGTAAAGATATAAAACTAGGTGAATGATGGGAACAGAAGAGGATAAGGAGAAATCGGTGGTACTGCGGGTGGCAGAGGCGTATCATCGTGATGCCGGTCGGTGGATCGCACGAATCGATACGGAGACGATGAGATCGCTCGGGCTCATTCCCGGAGACGTGATCGAGATCGAGGGGAAGAGCATTGCTACCGCGATTGTGCACCCTGCGTACTCGCCGGACAGTGGCAAGTCCATTATTCGCATCGATGGGAATATCCGGAGCAATGCGGGCATCGCCATTGATGACCGGGTGCGGATACGGCAGACCCTGGCGAAAGAAGCGAAACGAATTACACTCGCACCGACGCAGCCGATCCGGATCGCGGGCGGCGAGCGGTATTTGTTGAGCCGGTTAAAGGGCGTTCCCATCACAAAAGGTCAGATTATTCGGGTTGAATTGCTCGGCAATCCCGTTTCCTTTGTCGTTACCAATACCGTTCCCATTGGCACGGTCATTCCGAACATTGATACGGAGATCATCCTCCGCGAGGCACGAGCAGAGGCGTTAGCTGTGCCGCGTGTGACTTACGAGGACATCGGTGGTCTGAAACGTGAGATAGGCATGATCAGGGAGATGATCGAATTACCGCTCAGACATCCGGAGCTCTTCGAGCGGCTGGGGATCGAGCCGCCGAAGGGCGTGCTCCTCCATGGACCGCCGGGCACGGGCAAGACGATGATCGCAAAGGCCGTGGCCAACGAGACGGACGCGAATTTCAACTCAATCTCCGGTCCGGAGATCATGAGCAAGTTTTATGGTGAGAGCGAGCGGCACTTGCGTGATATCTTTGAGGAAGCTGAGAAGAACGCACCATCCATCATCTTCATTGATGAGCTGGACTCCATCGCACCGAAGCGTGGCGAGACGACCGGTGAGGTCGAGCGGCGCGTGGTCGCGCAATTGCTCTCGCTGATGGACGGGCTAGAATCGCGCGGGCAGGTAGTGGTCATCGGAGCCACGAACAGGCCGAATGCGCTCGATGAGGCCTTGCGAAGAGGTGGACGGTTCGATCGTGAGATAGAGATCGGCATTCCAGATCGGAACGGCCGCGATGAGATCTTACAGGTGCATACTCGTGGTATGCCGCTTGCTGACGATGTCAATCTCAAAGGGGTGGCGAATATCACGCACGGGTTTGTCGGGGCGGACCTTGCGACCTTATGCAAGGAAGCAGCGATGCATGCGCTCAGGCAAATCTTACCGGAGATCGATGTTGAGAAGGACATCCCGCCGGAGGTTATGGAGCGCTTGACGGTGCAGAATGATGATTTCACTGCGGCCCTGAAGAACACGGAGCCCTCAGCACTGCGTGAGGTCTTTATTGAGGTGCCGAACGTGAAGTGGGGTGACATTGGCGGTCTGGATCGTGTGAAGCAGGAATTGAAGGAGGTCGTGGAGTGGCCACTTAAGTATTCTGAGGCCTTTACGCAGCTCAATACCAAACCGCCGAAGGGCATTATCCTTTTTGGACCGCCGGGCACGGGCAAGACGATGCTCGCCAAGGCGGTCGCAAACGAGAGCGAGGCAAATTTTATCTCGATCAAGGGGCCGGAGCTGCTCTCGAAGTGGGTGGGCGAATCAGAACGTGCGGTCCGCGAGATCTTCCGGAAAGCGAAGCAAGCCTCACCCTGCATCATCTTCCTCGACGAGATCGACTCGATCGCGCCCGTGCGGGGGATAGGATTTGACTCGCACGTAACCGAGCGGGTGGTTTCGCAGATCCTGACAGAGATGGACGGACTGGAGGAGTTGAAGGACGTGATCGTGATCGCAGCGACCAACAGGCCGGATATGGTTGATCCCGCGCTGCTCAGGCCAGGGCGACTCGATCGTCTGATTTATATCCAGGTGCCGGATAAAGAGACGAGGAAGAGGATCTTTGAGGTCCATCTGCGGGGAAAGCCGCTCGGCAAGGATGTCTCGAGCGATGAACTCGCGGCGATGACCGATACCTACGTCGGTGCGGACATCGCGGCGATCGTGAAGGAGGCGGTGATGGCGGCCTTACGTGAGTTCCTTGTCTCAGGCGTCACGGAAGAGCAGCTTGGCGAAATGCTCAAGAACATCGTGGTACACAAGCAGCATTTTGAGATCGCGATACGGACCGTGAAGCCGACCTCGGGCCCGGGTGCGCAGCAGGAGTTTGAGGCACGGGCAGAGGATTTGGTGAGACATGCTTATGCGTAATCAAGTTATACTGATAAGAGGAAAGGTAGGAAAATGGAAAAGCATCAAAAGCGGATAGCAGCACCACGGAGCTGGAAGATAGCGCGGAAGACATCGAAGTGGGCGGTGAGGTCGAGGCCAGGGCCGCATCCAATAGAGACGAGCATGCCCCTGCTCCTGATTGTGCGAGACATGCTGCAGTTAGCGGACAATAGCAGAGAGGCGAAGCGGATACTGCATGAAGGTAACGTAATCGTCAACGGAAAGGTGCGAAAAGATCATAAATTCCCCGTCGGTGTCTTTGACATCCTTTCTATTCCCGTGATCAAGGCGCACTATCTGGTGCTTCTGGACAAGAAGGACCGGTTGGCACTTGTGGGAATCGAGGAGGAGGCGGCATCGAAGAAGCTCTGTCGCGTGAACGGCAAACAGATCGTCAAAGGTGGCCGGATACAACTCAACTGTCATGACGGACGGAATTTCCTGATGGACGAGACCGGAGCGGAGATCCACACGCACGACTCGATCATGATCTCTATTCCTGATAACAAGATCATGGAGCACTACAAGTACAAGGAAGGGAGCCAGGTCGTGGTGATCGGAGGCCGGCACTCGGCGCAGACCGGCGAGATCGAGGAGATCAAACGCGTGCACAGCCCGCAGCCGAACGTCGTGCGGATAAAGGCGGGCGGCGATGGTGAGAGCTTTGAGAGCCGCGAGGACACGATCTTTGTCGTGGGTGAGCAGCAGATCGTCGTGCCGGGCTTGAGCGTGCTGTGAGGCTGATTTATTCGGCGATCTAGACAGAAAAGGAGGAAGCCAGGAGAAAATGACAGAACCAGAGCAGGAGAATCCGATGCGGCGTATTGAGCTCGATAAGGTAGTGATTAACATGGGCGTGGGCGAAGGCGGCGAGAAGCTGGCGAAGGCTGAGAAGCTGCTGACTGAGATCACCGGTCAGCGACCGATCAAGCGCACGGCGAAGAGGACCATTCAGCCGTTCAACGTAAAGAAGCATGAGGCGATCGGGGTCAAGGTGACGCTGCGTGGCGATCGTGCCCAGGAATTCTTGAAGCGCTGCTTCGCGATCCAGAACACGCTCTATAAGAGCCAGTTCGATACCTTTGGGAACTTCTCATTTGGCATTGCCGAGCATACTGATTTCGGGATGCGGTACGATCCGAACGTGGGCATCTTCGGCATGGACATTTGCGTCTCGCTGAAGCGCCCGGGCTACCGGATAAAGGACCGGAAGCTCCAGAAGCGGAAACTGCCACTTAAGCAGCGTACCACGCCCGAGGAGGTCTTCGCGTTCCTCAAGCGCGAGTACGGCGTGGAACTGATCGGCGAAGAGGAATAAGAAGGAGCTGACGGCCTCATCGTCCGTTCACTCTTCGGGTTCCGATTTCCCATTTCGTTCCCGTTCATTCTGGTTCCACTTTATTCTCTCCATCTGAACAAGTGAGGGAAAGAGCTAAGGATGCACGTCGGGATTATCACCTGCGAGATTTTGCGGAAGGAGATACGAGCGCTGGTGCAGAAGGCCGGTGTGCGCGATCTTTACTTTGTGGTGCCGGATGCGGCAAACTCTGTCACCGTGGTCTTTTATCAACGCATCATCGAGCGGTTCGTGCAGGAGTTCGCGGCGGATGACGTGGTTATTAAGACGAATACGCTCCCGAGGATCAGGAAAGAGATTGAGAAGCGAAAGCTCAGCGATTCAGTGATCGTGAAGGTACTGGAGCTGCGGCTTCACGACCGTCCTTATGATCTCAGGCTGGAGATCGAGGACGGGATCAAGCGGATGGGTGCGTTTGTCGATCTTATCGTGCTCGGTTACGGCTTATGCGGCTCAACCGAACAGGAGTTGGAGCGTATGATCGCTGAGGCGGCGGTGCCGGTGCTCATTCCGCGCGACAAGGATGGCACCATCCTGAACAACTGTATCGAGATCGCATTGAGCAGAGAGCGAGTGCAGGAGCTCTTGGCGGAGGAGGTGGGAACGTTCTTCATGACCCCTGTGGGCGCGTCGCTGATCAAGGAGCCGCAGGTGATCCTGGAATCGACGATCAACATCATGGCCGGAAAGATGAAGCCCTACGCGGCCGGCGACACGAAACGCGTGCTGCAGTTGATGAAGAACCATTATCACCGCGTGGTGAAGATAGTGAACTCGGAAGCGGACGAGCGGGATAAGGAGTATGCGGAAACGGTGGAGCGGTTCGCGAGCAAGTTCAATCTGGAGATCAAGCAGGAACAGGGCTCAGAGAATATACTGACTGACCTGCTGGAGTCCGAGAAGTGAACTAACCAGTCATTTGATTATGCTGACAAGCTCGAGAGTCAGGGCAGTCGTTCTCTTGATCGTCACGTCAACTTCTGCGTCAACCTTTACGTCAATCTGAACAATATCCCTCTTCAGGGGTACACCCATCTGCAGTATGTCCAATCTAGACGAACGGTTCTGGGAGATCGATCTCCTTCGTGGCGTGGCGATCCTCATGATGATCTTCTATCATGTGCTGTATGACCTTGACCGCTTTGGCGGTTGGAGGATCGAGATCCACACGGGCTTCTGGCGTTACTTCGCGTTTGCGACCGCATCACTCTTTCTGCTGCTGGTCGGCGTCTCCTTGACACTCAGTTACGCACGCGCCGCGCACACGAACTCGGAGCAGCGCCTGTTTCCGAAGTATCTGAACCGCGGCGTAAGAATCTTTGCCTGGGGGCTCGTTATCACCGCAGTCACCTGGGTTCTGATGAGGGACGGTTTTGTGCGCTGGGGTATCTTGCATCTGATTGGCCTCTCGATTATCCTGGCATTTCCCTTACTAACGTTGAGGTACGGGAATCTCATGCTCGGATCCCTTTTACTGCTGCTCGGTGTGCTCATCAGGAATCCGCGGGTTGGAAGCCCGTGGCTGCTATGGCTCGGATTCATGCCGGCGCAGTTCACGAGCGTCGACTATTTTCCGGTGCTGCCCTGGTTCGGGGCGGTGCTCATCGGCGTGTTCGTGGGGAATTCGCTCTATCCCTGCTACGTGCGAACGTTTCACCTGCGGGATCGTTCGCAAGTTCCGATGATACGAGGAATCGACTTTTTAGGCCGGCACTCGCTGCTCATTTATCTGGTGCATCAACCTGTGCTGGTCGCTGCGCTCTTTCTGATGGGCGCTGTGGATATCGGCTCTTTCTCGTTCCCCTGACAGATTCACTGCAAGGCCAAAAAGCATTTATAGAGGATTTTGACTAACTGCTTGTTGACTGGTACGTTAGTTATCTAACTGTTAACGATACTTTAGGTAGATTACTTGGAAATAGATTTTAGAGGTGATGAACTATGCCACGGGAGGAAGAAGAGACGGTTCTTTGTCAAATTTGCGGACAGAAGAAGAGAATAAGCGAGGTTATACCCGCTGAACTCGTTCGTGAACCGTTGGTCGAAGCGATTAAAAAGACACACCCCGCTTGGTCCCCAAGCGGTTTTATTTGTTCTTTGGACCTCGATCAATTCAGAGCAAGGTATGTAAAGGAGGTTCTCGAGACGGAAAAGGGCGAGCTGTCGGCTTTAGAAGAACATGTCCTGAGAAGCTTAGAGGAGCAAGAACTCTTGTCCAAGAACATTAATATCGAATTTGACCAGCAGCTCACATTCGGGGAACGCTTGGCAGACAAGATGGCCGAATATGCCGGAAGCTGGGGCTTTGTCATCGGCTTTTTCGGCGTACTCCTCGTCTGGATTGCTATAAACTCCGTCGTTTTAATTTTGAAGCCATTTGACCCCTATCCGTTTATTCTTCTCAATTTGGTACTTTCCTGTCTTGCTGCCATTCAAGCGCCCATCATTATAATGAGTCAAAACCGTCAAGAGGCCAAGGATCGCTTGCGATCTGAACACGACTATTCGGTGAATCTCAAAGCTGAATTGGAGATTCGTAATCTCCATGAGAAAATAGACCACCTTCTTATGAAACAGTGGCAGAGGCTTCTGGAAATTCAAGAAATTCAGATGGAGTTGATGGAAGAACTAGCACATAAAACCCCGCGAGGAAACGGCACCTAACAGCGGACATACGGTTCGCTTATGCTTGTCCAAATGCCGTCGTTACTTCGCATACACGTAAAACGTTGTTCTTTCCGATTCAAAAGGTAACTGGCACATAATGAGCGATACTGTGAAGCGCAGCGAGGGACTGAGCATGTTTGCAGCCATCGCATTTGCAGTGGGCACGATGGTCGGCGCCGGCGTTTTTGTACTTAGCGGTATGATTATCGACCTTGCTGGGCCATCAGCCCTACTATCGTATCTGCTCTGCGGTCTGATCGTCTCCTTCTCAGCCTTATCCTATGCTGCGCTTGCCAGTGTACTTCCAGAAGACGGAGGAGGATATCTCTATGCCAAACGGATGATTGGAGATTATCCTGGCTTTCTCGCTGGTTGGGCCATGTATGTCAGCATGTTGATTGCCACATCATTCGTGCTGCTCGGTTTTGGGATATACCTCAATCTGTTGCTTGGAATGGAGATCGACCCCCGACTGGCTGCCATAGCTGCAGTGATTCTGCTCACAGCCCTGAACCTCAGGGGGCTCTCAGAAGCCGGCAAGCTGGAAGTGGGTCTCGTGGCTGTAAAGATTACCATCCTCATCCTGTTTGTAATTGTAGGATTGATACACATCCAAAGGACGAGCTTTGTACCATTCCTGAGCCATGGAGTAGGTGGAGTACTGCAGGGGATGACGATGGTTTTCTTTGCTTATATGGGCTTTCAGGTGGTCAGCATGATGGGCGGTGAGATCAAGGAGTCCAGCAAAACAGTCCCGAGGGCAACTCTGGCATCGATCGGTATTGTGGCGGCGATATACATCGGTGTAATCATCGCACTTATCTGTGCCAACTTGCCCTCTTATGGTAGTAAAAGCGTGTTCGATGCTTCTGTTGTACTGCTCGGTACATATGGCGGTACTATAGTGGCACTGGCAGCTACGATATCCACACTGTCGTCTGCAAATGCTAATATCATTGGTGCTTCGAGGGTCACACTGGAGATGGCAAGCGCAAAACAGATCCCGGGAAGGTTTGCCAGGCTCAAAAATAACCAGCCGTTCAACTCTATTCTGCTCGGTTCAGTAATCACAGCAGGGCTTATTGTTTATGGAAATTTGAACTTCATTGTGAATCTTACGAATACAGCGATGCTCAGCACGATGTTTCTCGTGAATGTGAGTGCATTCATGTTGGTAAAGAAAGAGAGGCAGATGCCAGAGGAGAAGGGCTACTTTAAGACGCCGCTGGGCACACTCTTCCCCTCCCTTGGGGCTGTTACCTGTATCTTACTGCTCATTAGCCTCCCTCCGACCACTATAGCCCTGGGAATTGCTGCTCTGCTTATGGGCTCTATTCTGTACATTCTGGAAGATACTCCAGAAGGACAACTGGCGATAGAGGAGATCAGGAGGTTACTTAAGCGGCCAATTAATGACACAGGGCGATAAAATAAGGAAAAAACCACAAAAATTGCTCATTACGATACAATGGATTGATTAGAATATCAACAAAGAAGATGTAAACATCCTCATAAAAATGAACTCCTTTAAAAGCTTTTAGCGCGCGAAAAAAGGGGGATTCTTCTGCAGACGTAAAGAGTCGAGCCCAGGGGAAATTTGTGGGTCTGGATGGTGAAGCTCAGGCAGTTACATACTCATGTGAATCCGAAGGATGGGGCCGATGCGATCCGCCACTACACGGCGGATTCCATATATTTGACCGATTTGAAAACCAAGATTGTTTTTACCTTTTTGCTTTATGTTTCTTATGGCATTGAAAAAAGAGCTCGGTTTATTCGATGCCCTAGCTATAGGGATTGGTGCTATCATCGGAGCCGGCATCTTTGTGATAACCGGCATAGCGGCAGGTCTCGCCGGTCCAGCACTGCTCTTATCCCTGCTTATCAGCGCATGCATTGCCACATTTACCGCCTTAAGTTTTGCAGAACTGGCAGCGGTTATCCCGAAAGAGGGTGGTGGATATGAGTTCGCCCGAGAACTTGTCTCACCGTTTGCCGGATTTATTGCGGGATGGCTCTGGCTTCTCTCCAATGTAGTGGTTGGCGCTGTTGTTAGCCTTGGATTTGCTAGTTACCTTGCACTGTTCGTGCCGCTGCCCGTGAAAGCGATGGCGGTGACAGCGTGCCTTGCTATAACACTGATCAACTATTTCGGAGTCCGCGAGTCGGGGCTTGTTAATGATGCTCTGGTGGTCATAAAACTCGCCATTCTTATATTTTTCGTGGTTTTTGGTCTCGGCGCAGTGAAGCTAGCGAATTTCTCACCATTCCTGCCACGTGAAAGTGTTGGGCTGATGCAAGGCGCGGCCCTTATCTTTTTTGCCTATACCGGATTCGCACGGATAACCATCGTCAGCGAGGAAGTGAAGGAACCAGAAAAAACGATTCCTCGTGCTATAGTCCTTGCGCTTGTTCTATCGACCATAATATACTTACTGGTAAGTTTTACTGCGATAGGCCTCGTCGGCTACCATGAACTTGCAACCTCGGGTTCACCTCTTGCAGATGCTGCGATGTCAGAGAGCAGGAATGCGGCTAAGCTAATATCTCTTGGCGCCATCGCCGCGATTCTGAGTGTCCTTCTGACAACGCTTCTGGGATTATCTCGCCTCTCTTTTTCTATGGCAAGAAACAATGACCTCCCCAAGTTATTTGCGGATCTTCATCCAAAGCATGCTACTCCCTACAACGCGATAGTGGTCTTTGGCATACTCATGGCATTCTTCGCCGCATTTACCGATATTTTGCGGGCTGTATCGATATCCAATTTTGCATCGCTGCTCTATTATAGTATCGCCAACTATGCTGCACTAAAATTGAAGAAACCACGGTATCCACGTATTATTTCTGTTATCGGATTACTAAGCTGCATTTCCTTGTTGCTTTTCCTTGCACATGATGCATGGATAATGGGCGGCATTGCTATTTTAGCAGGATTGGTATATTACAAATTAGGAAGAGGTAAGAGCTTTCGTGTGACCTCCGCAGCTACGTGAAGAACTGGGTTGCCCAGCACCATCACTCGGTTACTCTTTCTTCTATCCACTAAACGCTAGCGTCCTCGCGCGCTCCACATCACCGGCCGGGATATCTAAATGGACGATGGTGGGCATCTTATGGTACCACCTCCTTCGCGTAATGTGTTGGAACTCATTCATTTAATAAGCGCTCGTAGCAGTACTTACTGAGTGCTGAGCTGCAAAAGGGAACACGTAAAGTCAATCGGTTGAGGCGTGACTATCCGGCGCGATTCTAGGATAGATCTGTGTGGTTGGCGAGCAACGGCCGTTTGTGTTCGTGGTTCTCTGAAGGGATCGCCTCTATTACGGACGATCGCAAAGAGCTAAGGTACTGGAGCGACCCGAATCACCAGCTGACAGGGGTAAAAAGCCCGCAGAGGCGAACGGCAAGCGTGACAGCGTCGAGATTGTGCTGCTCGTAACCGTGATACCTTAGAGGATCATTGTATGAGATCTCAGACGGCATGCGCGAAACTCGGATACTGCATGGTCTTAGCTAAAATGACAACCGAAACGACAACCGAAACGACAACTAGCTTAGGATATAGTGAGCGCCTCTTCCTTGACCAACCGACTTGACAACAGCCAGATCGACGAGTTTGTTGAGTTCTTTGAGGGCTGCTTGCCTTGTGATCGTGAACATTTTTGCAACTTCACCGGTTGTTATTCTGCCATTGCTCTGAATGTGCTCAATAATCCGCATCTGTCGCTCTGAAAGCGCAATCTGCCCCTTTACATCTATCTTATGTTTTTCGAGCGAAAGTTGCAAAACGCGCTCTTTCACTTTGGAGAGTGAAAGGAGAACGCCGTCAGTGAAATATTCGAGCCAGCCGGTAAGATCGAGTGTTTCCTGATCTACAGATTGTAACGCAACATAATACGCAGGTCTGTCGCTGTCGTAATAATCGTCGAGAGCAAAGAACCGCTTGATGTCAAATCCTCGTAGATAGAGAATCAGCGTGGCAAGCGCGCGTGCGGTACGTCCGTTGCCGTCAACAAACGGATGAATCCGTACGAATTCATAATGAGAAATACCCGCCACCAGAACTGGATGCAGGTCAAAGGCACTTTTGGAATGTAACCATGGGCTAAAATCTGCCATAGCACGTGGAACGTCTTCAGGCGGAGGCGGTGTGAATATGACTTCTCCGGTACTTCGGTTACCCACAACGACTTGTATTTTGCGATACGTGCCTTCCCAATCAGGATTGTCGAGCGTTTCGCGAGTTAGAGCCTTATGGATTGTTAGGATACTGTGCTCGGTAATGACACCGCCCTTTTGGAATTGGTCGATCTTCTCGAGAACGTTCAAATAGTTTAAAACCTCTTGCTTTGCTTTTCTCGTTGCTGTTACTTTTCTGCCCTGAGCGAGTTTGCTTACCTCTTCGAGCGTGAGCGGATTCCCTTCTATCGCGGTGGAGGCATGCGTTGCTCGTATAAGCGCTTCTCTCCTGAGCGATACTTCCCATCTGGGGACAAGGTACGAAGTTAATACTATCTCTCGTGCCGAGACGATCTCAACGAGGTTGTTTACGATTTTGTTCGTGTATCGGAAGTTGGGCTCAAACATCTTTTTTACTTTCTATCATTTTTACACAGTCGCGATTTTTTCTTTTCTATTTCGCTCATATTTGTCTCGGCGCTTTTAATCTAAGAATATCGGGCTCTTCCCCCTACGCATTCCCGCTTCTGTAAAGCATATGTTATCATCCAAAATATCAGCCATTCTATCAATCCGAACATATGGTGAGCCACCATAACGCCGCTGGAACTCGGCTCTCACATCCCTATCGTCGAGCGTGTGTTCTCCAATAACGTTTCTCACCCGCTCTTTGAATTGTTCGCCAGCGAAAATGCTGTTATAAACCTGAATATACTTAACGCAGGGCATCTCCACATCCGTATCATAATTCAATTTGATGTACTCATAAGCGGCTTGAAAAATTATATCAGAAATTGGTTTGTCTGTCTCTTTGACAAAAACGCGAAGCAAAACTTCTTTTTTATCCATCTTTTCAACCTTATTTCTGCGGGCTTCAAGTAACTCTTTAACAACATTGCCGTTTTCATGTAGGGTTACCTTCAGAACCCCGATTCCAAGCGTCTTGCATCTGCTTATTTGATCTTCTAAATCATCTCTTTCAAAACTGTCCGTTGAACCAAAGACGTAGACATAATCGGCGTACTTCAAAAGTTCTACGGCTTCACCAACCACTTTACCGAAACTTCTATGTCTCAGTTCTTTTTTGCCTTCACACAAATAGATGAGTTTTTCACCTTCGATGGACACGCCAAACACATCTGCTCTGAGGTTGGTTTTCCCTCTCTTCAGTGATAATTCGGTTCCGACGTATTCCAGAAGGCAATTCTTTTTGTTTTCCAAAAAGTGTTCCAACGCAGGATACAAGTCCTTTTCGTGCATTTTAAGTTCCATCACAAGTTCTTGAAGCTACCTTTGGAGATTTTGTTATATCAAAAGAAGGGACATGAAAATGTATATCTCTTTTATGAGCAGGACCAAATAATTTAAAAGCTACACCGACTCCTATATCTTTAATAACCAATTTTCCCTCTATATTTTCTAAGTTGCCTTCTATAATAAAATCCTTCTCAGAGGATGCAATCTTTACCATCCCTTCAACCTTTTTAAAAGAAGATATACTCACTTCATTGACAACAAACTTACCATCGTCTTTTATTTCAAATACGAAACTAACTTTTCCAAGGGGTCCTCCAGTTTTCTTTTTAAGTATGCCCTCTCCCCGGATTTTTTTGTTTATTTCAATCCCAAATTTTCTTGCCTTCTCTAGTTCATCTTTTCTTTTCTTGCGTATTTCCTTTTCATTGTACTCAAAAAATTCCTTTAACATTACGCATTCATCGATCTTACCAGCCACACTTAAAAGTGCCATTTCAGTTATTTCGCCGAGTTCATTAGCTTCATCCTCTAAGTTAGATATGTCTGTAGAACCTTCGTGTACCAGTTTACTTCTATAATCATACATTTTTTTAATTTTATCTTTATATTTCTCACGATAATCATTTAATATCCATATTACTTTGATTGCACGATCAGCAATTTCTTGTTTCCTGCTTCCTCTATCTTCCTCTGTGGTCAACAAGCTTTCTAATGCTATGATGTAATTCAAAAACCTGTCAGACGGATCCACAGACATATTCCCTTTTCTGTACCAATGTAACGCATTTGTGACATTTTTTTCTAGTTCTGTGAGTTCATTATATGATTTGTTAAATATGGGATCAAAAACTTTTAAAAAGTCTTTTATAGTTTCATTGAGTTTTACTTTCCTCATGTATCTTGGATCTCTGTTCCATGAATGAAACATTCCGTTTTCTCGATTTAACACAATAAACTCACAAATCTCTCCAAATTCAGGTTCTTTGATCATCACATCACGTTTCCACAAAGATAAGCCATCTATCACCTTTGAAATCTCTAAAAATCCGTTTTCTTTAGCCCCATTTTTTCCATAGGCATCAACTTCTGCTTCGGCAATAATTTTATCTTTTAAAAAGTTAATTATCAGCCCTTTTTCTTTGTTTTTATCTTCTTCTGTTTTATAGAAAGATGCGTTATGAGCATCAATTAATTTACTGTAATCATAGGTGTTTTTGTCGTAAAACGTAACTTTACCAATTTTATATACATTCGTATCCTTAAATTCAATACCATCAATAAAAATTATGACAGTCCATTTACTTGTTGATCTATGAATTATATCAGCCAATTTTTGTAACTGAGAATCCAAACTTGGAATTTGTGATTTTGAGTTTAGAGCTAAATCCGTTTTCACAAAACCCTTTTTTAAAAGTTCTACTAAAATCTCTTTTAGCAGGCCGTTTATAATCACCGCCGAATATTCCTTTAATTTTAGTTTACGAGAAAGTTTACCATATAAGATTTCCAAATAACTCTCTAGAAAAGCCTCGGATGTTATTTCAGCATAAATATCATCCACGATCCCTTTCAAAGGGGCTATTTTAAAATCGTTTAGGAATACCTCATTTGAATACCGCCCTATGAATTTTTCTAAATCGGTTTTCGATGAAGCAATTTCGGGGTTAACGCTGATGTTTTCTGAATCGGATAAAGAGACACTACTACTATTATAACAGTATGCTTCTCTAAGAGCTTTTTTAAATTTGTTTTTTATTGTAACAATACTTCTAAGCTCTTTCTTAATATCTTCGAGTTTTTGTTGATGTTTTTTGTAACACTCCTTCAGAGATTGTTTTAAAAAATAGTTTCCCAACAGTTTTATTACACCCCTGTTTAATTCATTTAGTGAAGGATTTTTTTTAAATAATTCGTTCCGTAAATCATTGAGATTTTTTTCAAAAGAGTTCTTATTACCCTTCAAATCACTTTTTAAAAGTTCATTCCAAGTATTAAACAAGGCTTCATTTAACTTCTGTGTGTTGGAAGTCAATTAAACACCTCCTCTACTATTTCTATTTCCTCCTCCGTCAGCCCGTACAGCTCGTAAACCAGATTATCTATTTGCCTATCAGTATTATGTATCTGCTGTTGCAGCGCAGCTTTCTCTGATTCTGTCGTTACTGCGACCAGTCGTTCATGGAGATCGAGCATGTGCTCCACCAACGTGACCATTTTCTCGTGTATGGATTTATCATCTGAATCTGAGAAATCGATTGGACGGATAGGGATTTGCTGAACATACATTGGTTTATATTCAAAGTACCCACCCCGTTTAGTTGCAGAAATGGAATGAATTACAAAGTCAGATATTTTTGAATTTAATATACCAAGCAGATAATGATCATTTGAGGAGATTATTGATGTTTTATCATTTGAATAAAAGCCTTCCATGTCAAATGCATATGACGCCGTTTTCACTATTGTTGGAATAATTATCTTTGGCTTTTCAAATTCTTCATAATAATCCACAGTATCTTGAATTTCATACCACTTATAAGAACCAGCTTTACGCCCCGGCCACTTTTTGCCTTTCCAGTCGTTTGGTTTTGGCATCAGTCGCTCTTTAAATTGGAGGAGATGCCTTTTCAGGGCGGGGTACCGGTCAATATCCACACCGCGACGAGTAAAAATCAAATACCGCTTGCTTTTAGACGGCTGATAGCGCTTAATATCCTTACCAACCAAAAACGGCTTAATCAATTCCTTGCTCTTCGGATCTTCCCGAATCAATTTGTCTCGTGTTGCGGCATCGATCACAAACGCTTCGTTGAGGCCCGTTTTTATGCCGTAATAAATTTTCCCGTTGACGTTGTCGACCAGCGGCACACCATTGAGCCGTATCTTTTTCAGAAGCGCCTGCGTCTTTTCATCCGCTAACGACCAGCCGGAATCGTCCAATCCCGCTCGTGCGACCGCAAATTCGTGCTCGCGTACGTACGCGTCAAGGCTGGTAAAATTGAGCGTTTCCACTTCTGTAACGGCAAAAGTCGGCTTCGGCGTATTCTTCGAGATACGGATTATACAGGGATAGGTCGTTGCCTGAAAGACCGGCAGGTCGCCAAAGTCCACAAGCTCCTCGATAGACTGCCCTTTCAGCCAGTGCCGCAGCGGCGTGCCGTAGTTCGCACGCATCCATTTGTTCGCGACGATGTACGAGAAGATTCCGTTATCATTCAATGATGAAAGACTTCGTTCGATGAAATAGACATAAAGATCAGCGACGCCGTGGTAAACCGTGTAGTGATCCTTAAAATGCTTTTTCAGCTCACCAAGTGCCTCCTGTCGCACATACGGTGGATTCCCGATGACGACGTCAAACCCTCGCTCTTCTTTGGGCTTCTCCAGATCAAAGACCTCGTAGAACTCGAAACCCCAGTGAAAGGGGCTAAACCCCAAAAACTCTTCTCGACTCACCTTTATCTTCTGCTCCCGGAACTTACGATAGAGATCTGCGTTAAGTAATGCGCTTATCTGCTCGCCGAACGGCTTTATCTTTTCGTGAAGCTCCTTTGCTTCCTCGCCCTCGGCCATTTTATACTCCTGTATCAAGTTGTTCCGTTCTTTGAGCAGCTTCTCCAGCGTGGCCTTCTCTTCGTCCCAGAGCCAGTTCGCGAGGGTAAACTCCGTCCCTCTGAACTCGCTCAGATCCACGTGCCCGATCAAACTGTTCCCGACCCTGAGGTTGTAGTCGATATTCGGCAACGGCTCCACTCGCTCTGGCTCGTAGGAATCAACGAGCCACAGCCAGAGCCGCAACTTTGCGATCTCTATGCCGCTCGGGTTGATGTCAACGCCATAAAGGTTGTGCATCAAAATCCATTTCTTTATAAAGGTGTCTGAATTGCCCAACGATAATTTATCATCAACTCGACGGTTCAATTCGAATAAAATATTCGCCGCAGCAAGTAAGAACGCGCCCGAGCCACAGGCATTGTCCAGCACACGGATTTTTAAGATAACGTTATTCCAAACGGCGCTCAAGGTCGTTTCTGCAAGAATGAACAGCTCTTCAATGTCCGTGAGCAGTTCTTCCGCCTTATAGCCCCTTTCGGTCTTAAGATACTCATTTGTTTTATTGAGGATGAACGGATAGATCGTGTGCTCCGAGATGTACTTCGTTACGAACCTGGGTGTGTAATACGCGCCGGTGCCCTTCCTATCCGTGGCAGTCATCGCCCGCTCAAAGATATAGCCCAGAATTTCAGGATCGATCGAATCGCCGTTCTCTAACTCCTCTTTATGCACGAACCTGAAGCTGTCCAGAAACTCGATCACCTTCTTCAAAATCTCTGCTCTTATCCTGTAATCGACGTTCTTCCGCTCGACTTCAGTATGGACGAATAGGCTTCCGTTCAAGTAGGGTATCGGCTTGAATTCTTCGTCGATATCAAATCGATCGTCCTCCGGTGTATTCATTGCGCCGAAGAATAACTGCCGCAATTTCGGCGTCAGTTCGTCCTCCTTGACTTCCGAGAGATAGCCCAGGATATCCTCTCCAATAATGCCCTTCGATTGTAAGAACTTGATGAAGATCAGCCGGTTCGTCACAACTTGTGCGATCTGCTCCTGCTCTTCCAGATTCTTTACGCCGATGACGTTATTGACCAGACAATCCGCTTCCGCAATGGTTCTCGTTCTGTTCTCGTGATCCTTGTAACGGCCGCCGTGTAGTAACGCGTTATACCAATTGTAAAACTTCTTGCTGATCTCTTCTTCTGTCTTTGGCGAGACGACCTTCTCTCTGCCAATGAGGAAATCCGTGATCTGGTCAAAATGGTCTGCTAACCTCAGATCGCTCACTATCTCTTCGCTTTTGTCAATGAAGATCCACCGCAAACCATCAGTGGCAACACCAAAGTCATAATTCTCTTTCACTTCCGCGAGTTTGAACAGGCCTTTGATTTGATTGATGCCGCTATCCTTGCCCTTCTCCAAGTCGGCATTCAACGGCTTCGCCTCAACTAAGAACACCCCTCTTCTGCTCTTGATCCGGTAATCCACGCTGCGATGGCTGCCCGGGGTATCAAAGGATCTCTCCGGCAATTTCTCCAAATCTAACGCCATGAAAATCTTATCAATCACGAATTCGCGGGTGAATGCCTCTGCCTCCGCGGGCTCTTTCATGAATTCTGGACGGAGTTTCTCTCCCTCGTTAAAGGCTCGGTTCTTACCGTCCAGCGTCAGTCGATCCTTTACGTCCTTGATCAGAGACTTCACCAGATCTGCTCTATTCATGCGCTCAGGAGATGGATTGCAAATGAGAAGTATGTTGCGGCTTGTACTTAACCGTTACGCTTTTATCCCCACCCCCATCTTCGCACACCGCAATCAGAATGAAATGATGACCTCCGATTGTTTTACTAAGGGGTCAAATGTCACCATGCTTTACCATATCAGAGGGTATACCTTTGGTGACGGAAATGCAAAAGCG
>Ga0265594_1000770_pt1 | contig 25971 bp, 22 predicted proteins | sample saktaG_11_FD_190147 | JGI IMG/M metagenome (GOLD analysis project Ga0265594, IMG submission 190147) | Saline water microbial communities from Sakinaw Lake, British Columbia, Canada - sak_2011_5_24_80m | ecosystem: Environmental > Aquatic > Non-marine Saline and Alkaline > Saline ... | reverse complement strand
CACAACCAGCGTAACTTCCTCACTGTGGTTTAATTCAACGAGCAAGTCGGCGATGTTTTCCGAGGAATCTTTATCCAGTGACCCGGTCGGCTCGTCGGCAAGCAGCAGTTTGGGCCTGTTAATCAGCGCCCTGACTACGGCGACACGCTGCCGCTGTCCCCCGGATAACTCGCCGGGACGATACAGCAGAAATTCCTTAAGCCCCACGCGCTGTAGCAGTTGCACCGCCCTGTCGCGAATTTCTTTCATCGACGGATGCTTCTTGTCGGCAAGCGTTGGCACCAGGACGTTTTCGAGCACCGTGCACTGCGGCAAAAGATGGTGTAGTTGAAAAACGAAACCGATTTGTTTATTGCGGATTACCGCCAGTTCCTTCTCGCCCAGAGCGGCAAGATCCTGACCGTCAAACAGCACTTTTCCACTGGTCGGATAATCCAGGGTGCCCATGATGTTCAGAAGCGTGCTTTTACCGCAGCCGGATGGGCCGACAATGACCAAAGACCGGTCCGGCTCAACCTTTAAAGTGATGTCTTTCAGGACAGAAAGGCCCTGTTTATCCCCCGGAGACTCATATTTTTTTGCCACGTGAATGAGTTCAAGCATCATGATCCTTACATTTCTGGGCAATTTGTCCATATATACGAACCATTTGCTCAGCGGTTTGCTCAATATTAAATTTTTCAGAAACTGCGGCCCTGCCCTGCTCTCCCAGCCGTCGCATTTTGGCGGGATCGAGCAATAGAGAGCCTATGGTATCCGCCAAAGCTTCGACGTTATTTGGCTCACACAGCAATCCCCCGCCGGTTATCTCTATCAGTTCCGGAAACACGCCGCTTGCCGGCTCTACCACCGGCACACCCGCCGCAAGTGCTTCGAGCACATATAATCCGTAAGCGACAGGCTGCTTTTCCGGCACGGAAAGCACCGATAGGCTCCTCAGAAATGCAATTCTGGCTTCGTGGTCGAAATCATGCAAAAACTCGACGTCGTCAATCACGCCGGCAGAGCGCAACTTTTTACGAATCTTATTCAAAAACGCTTCATCGTCGGATCTCTTGCCGCCGGCGAGACGCAACTTCGCATTTCTCAATTTTTCATTTTTCTTCAATTTGAGAAAGGCTTCCACGAGTGTGTCCAATCCCTTGTCAGGACACATGCGTGAAAGATAACCGATAGTGGGAACTTCCGGCCCGGCACCGTGTGATTCATATCCATCCAGCGGAATCCCGGTATATACAACAAAAGTTCGATCCGAGCCAAGACTCAGCCGCTTCTGCATTGTTTCTGTATAGTATTTGCTCACGCCGATAAATGCGTCTATGTCGCCCGCTTGTTCCGAGATTATCTGCCATGCCTGCTGCGAATAAGGTGATGCCAGTCCATCCAGAAATCCATCTTCGTCCTGGAGCAGACAAACTACGGGCACGCCAAGTCTCTGCTTAATGGGTTTTGCGAGCCCAATCAAAAGAATATTGGACAGGCAAATAATATCCGGCCGATTCTCATGCGTATCCAGCCAATCGACGAGTCTATGCAATTCTTTTATCTGCTGGCCTTTTTCGCCGCGTAACATTGAAATCGTTGTTTCTCCCAGATCTCTTTCACTTGTCATCCCTGCCATGCGGCCGACCCACTTTAGCAGTCTCGGCGAATCAAACAGGCGGTCGAGCCAGCGGGGAGTCCTGCGGAAAAAAGCCAATTTTTGCTGGAAATATACATTGAGACCGCCGAAAAAAATGGGAGAGATGCCGGTCGAACCGCTTTGCTCGCTCGGCAGCGGCAGGTAAAGGGGGATTGTCAGGCCTTCGTGCCCTAATATAATGATCTCTTTGGCCAGAGCGGCGTCACGCAGACAATTCTCGCAGTAGAAACTGTCCCCGGCGCTTGGTGTAATCTGAATAATTCTCATGCTGAGGCATTATAACAAAACATGCCTGCAAAAAAACGGTATTTTCTTGACGCTGACAGATTCTTGCGACTGCACTAAAATTGCATGGGATTGGGTAGAACAACGATGGCCTTCTGAGGTTTTGTTGGGCAGGCCGCTTCGCAGGCACCACAGCCCGTACATTTCTGTGGGTCGATCTGGGGCACGAGTGTGTATTCTTTTTCCGAAAAGACGTAACGAATTGCATCGTATGGGCACCAACGTTTGCATACCGAGCATTCCCGATCATCACCCAGAAGGCACACATTCATGTCTATACGGGGAAGACCAATCTGAATACCCATTTTTTGCTTAAGTGAAAGACGCACAATCGCGCCGCTCGGGCAGACTTCCGTACAGCGTGTGCAATCCTCGCGGCAGTAATCATCCTCAAAACGCAGAACCGGCGTAAACAGATTCGCCCAACCGTTTTGCCCGACATCACGCTCGATGATCCCGCTCGGGCAAACACGCAGACAATTGCCGCAACGAGTGCATACTCCGCAGAACTGCGATTCATCTCTCGCGCCCGGCGGACGAAGAGGCGGTGACGTCTTTGCTATGACCGGCCTGGCTACCCGGGCCCAGACCGCACCGGCGGCTATTCCGAGCACTGTCCGACGCGCCATGCGCGGATCGACAATGCTTTTCTTGTGAGTCTTGCCTTTACCACCAATAATTGAATGCAGGGACCTGTGCATCAGGAACAACAAGTCCTGAAAAGCCCCCAGTGGGCATATTCTTTCGCACCATGCTCGAGGCCATATCATGCTGAGCATAATAATAGCAGGGAATCCTATCGCCGGCAGCCACATTCCTGGTTTGGGACTTTGCCGGGCCAGAAAAGGGACATTGGCGAAGATGGCAAGCGGATCCAGCCAAAGTAGAAACGGATATCCAAGCAACGCCCCGCCTAATGTTAACCAGACGATCCACTGGCCCAGCAAAGGACCCCGCATGGGCTGACGTCCCAATCGTCTGCCAAGCAGGCTCGCGCCGTCCACACACAGTCCTACAGGACATATCCAGCGACAAAAAAAACGATGACGCACCAGAGCGACCATACCGACCGTCAAACCCAGCCACGTTACAGCATGAAAAGCCCGAGTGCCAAGCAGTGACGCAACTGCAACAAAGGGACTCAGAGCGGGAACAAAAGCAAGAGAGTTCGCACCCGGTAATATAGGCCAGAGCGATGCTGTCGCTACGACAAGGCAAGTCCCTCTGACGAATAACCGCAGCCTGCCTCGCTTTGCGGAAGCTTTGGTATCGAGCAGGGTCTTCGATTCTGCACGTTGACTCAACCGAGATAGGCCTCCTGCTGCCTGAGAATTTTCTGAACCCTGTTTATATCCACATCGCGGGGGCGACAGGCATCCTCGACAGCCACAGCGCCGGCGACTCCCGCAGCATGGCCGGTGACGAAGCAGTTCGGAATCAGACGTACCAGGTCCGCCATGCGAAGTTCCGCACAGATGCACCGCCCGGCAGCCAGAACATTCTCTGTCTTGACGGGCACCAGAGAACCGTAGGGAATCTGCCATTCTCCGTGATCTCTTCCATCGGACCCGCCGACGCCAACCACATCCGGAAACTTTGTGCCGGCCTTCAGGTCCGCCAGCGTCACTGTATTGAGACCATCAAGGACTCGCGTAATCCGAACGCCCAATTGGGGAGCCGTCTCGACCAAGTAAACGTGTTCGTAACCCGGTATCTGCCGGGTTTTTTGAATGTTCTTCCAAATGAACTTGCGATGGTTCATTTCCATCCGAGTGAGCGTGGCCACGTCCAGACCATCCACTTCCGGCCCGTGCATATTTACCCAGTTCACCCCCGCTACGGGGGTAGGGCTTCCCAAGTGTCTCGGTTTGGATGAGCCGGAAGCTTTCTCTCTATCAACCCGATCCAAATTCCCGATACGCGAGACCAACCCCACGTTGTGCGAGCGGTGCTCGAAAGTTGCCCCGGCAGCCGCGAATACGTCGCCGTCACCCGTGGCGTCAATGACAACCTTGGCAAGTATCGCCTGACGTCCTGACTTGCTCTCAAACACAACGCCTTTAACCACATTCCCGTCGATGACAGCATCGACCCCCCAGCAGTGCAGAAAAACTTTAATTCCCGCTTCTTCGACCATTTCCACCATTACATACTTGACGGCTTCGGCATCCACCGTTGGATTCGTGCCGACTTTACGGTTTATAATTGCACCGTCCAGTTTGTCCAGGCGGCGCATGATCTCCTCGCCGATTCCCTGGCAGACCTGTTTACCGCCCTTGACGATGTGGCCAATAACGAGCAGAACCAGGCCGCCCGTCCAGAGGCCGCCGAAGTGCCCGTATCGCTCCACCAATGTAACACTTGCCCCGGCTCGTTTAGCAGCAATAGCCGCAACCACGCCAGCGGGTCCTCCACCAACCACCAGCACATCAGTCTGATCCAATATAGGCAACTCTCGACGGGGTTGAATCACCTTGCCATCGACAAGCATCGCAGCACCCTGATGGCTCTGGACCTTGTGGGTTGCGATGACAGAACTTTGAAAACCGCTGGATTCGCCAACATCCTGACCGAACAACTGCCGAGAACTGATTGCTCCTAAACCTGCGGTCAGGCCGGAGTAGCCAAGCACTCGCAGGCAGTCGCGCCGATTCATGGACTCCTTCATAAATCAACTCCTTATAACCGATAAAACATATTAACCTGTATACAGATGCTAAACATTACTCTACAGAATTTAATTCCCATTCAAATGTATTTTTCCCCTGGTGAATATCCGCCAGCGGTCCGGCGGTGGGTTCAGCAAGCTTTTTGCCGTTAATGTCGGTATCCACCTTGATGGGATTGCCGGAACGGTCTTCGATGGTTTGCCCGACTGTTGAAAAGACACCGAGAAGCTCGGCATCGACCCACGGTCCTCTCATGCGGGAAGATAGATCATTCATAGAAAACATGATCGTGACACCCAAAGGATGGCTCTCATAAGCAAATCCTGTGACAAAAGGATCAACAATACTGTGTTCGTCTCCAAAGGAACTTTTCCCGGCTCCTTCTAAATAAATATTGTAATCCGATGTATAGCCCGGAGCGTTTTTCACATCATCAAGTCCCTGACGGATAAATATATTATTGAACCACATCTCATCCTGAGCGGTGCCGGTTTTGGTTGAGACCGTTTTCATCGTATGTGGAGTGTAATATGCGGAGCGGCGATTCGTATCAGGATTGTACTGGTAACCGCAATCGACAAACAGATTGTGGGCAAACACCGTAGCTTCAGAATTACTACGGACTGATTCTCCGATGAGAATGTTGTTATCCACGAGGGTGGGACCATGATTCATTTCCAGAAAAACAGTGGCGGCTTGCGTGTCGTAAATAACGTTGCCCGTGATCCTGATTCCCTGGTTGGCATAGTCGATCCAGATTCCAAAAGCACCCTGCTGCTGGTGAAACACGCCGCGAATCAGATTGCCGCTGATTACGGTATCGACACTGTTATGAAACTTAATCGCCGCTGTTTCCCAGCCGCCGAATTCTTTACGGTAATTCGTGTCCTCTATAAAATTGCCCGATATGAGGCTTCGCGTCGCTCCCTTTTGGCCAGCGATACCCGCCTGTCCGCAGCGACGGATGATGTTATTACGGATAATATGGTCTCCGAAAGCGTCGATATTGGTGTAATCCACGCTCGGAGCGTGACCCAGGATGATGCCGACGGCACGGGCGTTGACGATTGTGCAGTTCTGGATAATCCAGTGCTTTCCCATCCGCGTGCCGACAGCGCCCATCTGAAGCTCCAAATTCGGTGGCGCCCAGTTCGCGGCGGCATGCATGAAATGAAAGCCATCAACTGTGATATATTTCAAGCCCGTGATTTGTGGCATGAAGATGCTCTCGCGAACGTTAATCTCGGTCAGTCCCGTGTTCGGATTGGCTTTGCCGAAGTTCGCCCGGATAATAGTTACCCTGTCATCGGCCCGGCAATGCCAGCTTTGCTCAGTCTTGTTTACTTCTTCGGCCGTCTTTTTTTCGTAAAACGCTTCACTGTTGAGATAGACATCCCCCCGATGATACCACTTGCCGTAATTCAGCCAGCCCCCGGAGACTTTCAGGGCGTAGGGATTGTAATCGCCGAAAAACGAGTTTGGTAACTCAACTTGCCAAACGCCGCTGTCTTGATGTGTCCAGGAAGTGATACGTTCGGAACCTTTTATTAAAACCTTCTCGCCCGCTGCGGCACGATATGTAATGCGTTTGCTTTCGCCGGTGCCGCCCCGGGGCGGCTTGACCCATTCGCGATACGTACCGGCGTGAACCGTCACGATATCTCCCGGCTGGGCGATGGAAGCAGCTTTGTTAATGGTCAGAAATGGGCCGGCCTGACTGCCGGAAGCTGAGTCGCTGCCCGTTTTTGCCACATAAATCTCGCGTGCTGATACATCTGAAAACCCAGCGACAATTACAGCAATAAATACCGCCACTAAGAGAATCCATGTTTTGAGTGCCATTTCTTTGATTCCACCTAACTTGAGTTTCAATGTGCTTTATAAAGTTATTGCTCGGAAGATTCCTATCGCATGGCACCGAAGGCATAAACATAACCGTCGTCACAGCCGACAATAACCATTCCCCTGGCCACGGCCGGCGAAGAAGTGATTGGCTGACCGACCTCGTAGGACCAGACGCCGCTTCCGTCCGACAGCCGTATTATATAAAGTCGGCCGTCTTCCGAGCCCACCACCACTTTGTCGCCGCAAATCACCGGTGAGCTGTCAACCTCGCCCAGCGTCTGGAATGTCCAGACGACCTTCCCATCGTCTCGGCCGACACAATGCACACGTTCGTCGCGCCCTCCGAAGACAACTACGTTTTCGCCGACGGCGGGCGAAGAGAAAAATGGAGCATCGCTTCCCTTATATTCCCATACGACTTTTCCGGCGGCAATATCGGCTTTCATAAAGATATTATCATAATTGCCGACATAAACCTGGCCTTCGAGAAATGCAGCGGAAGCCGCGATGTAAGAACCGCTGTCGATTTGCGCTACCCTGCTGCCGTCAATTAGTGACACGATGTGAATCATTGCATCGCAGCCGCCGAACACGGTTTTCTGATCACTGACCGCGGGTGAGCCGTTTATATAGTTATCCGATTCGTATGTCCAGACGACTTTGCCGTCTGTCGAATCGACACAATGCAGTATATTGTCATAGCTGCCCACAAGTATCCATATCCGGCCGTCAGGGCTGCGCGTCCAGTTAGCAGCCCCGAGAATCTGTCCGTCCGTCTCGTACTTCCACTTGAGTGAGCCGTCTTTTGCGTCAAGAGCGTACAAAAAACCATCCAGGGAGCCCACAAAAACAGCCCCTTCAACTACACAAGGTGCAGCCTCAATCGCATCGGTTGTTTTGTATGTCCAGACTTGCTGCCCGCTTTCCAGGTCAATCGCATAAATATTATTATCCGATGAGCCTATAAAGACGAGGTCGTCAACGATGGCCGGCGAAGATTTAATAGAATCATTCGTTTTAAATTTCCAGATGACGGAGAGTGAATCAGGCAGTGTTCCTGTGGCTCTGCCCAAAAGACCACGTTCTCCCCTGAACATAGGCCAATTGCTTCCGTCGTCGACTGTGAACTTTGGTTTTGCAGATTCCGTAACCGTCTGCTCTTCGCCGGATTCGGGCCGGTTTATGATTAAAACCGCAAAAAGCACATACACCGCGATAATGACAGCAATCGCTAAAACAATTCTAATGGCATTTTTCATAGCAGGTATGATAACGTATCAGCCAGGCATACGCAACAGGGCTTCCAGTTTCGACAGGCTTACCGCCGGCATATCAGATTATGAATGGGGATTTGAATTTGAGGTATGTTGATAAACCGCCGCTCTGTTGTCTTCTTAAGAAACAATGGCGTCGGCTGTGTATTGGCTCCTTGCCTCAGCAATCAGTTTGAGCATCTGGTCGGCCTGGGTCTGAATATCAGGATCAGCATTTGTTACTCGTGAGTTCCACTTGCCGTATTCCTTATTCAGGTGTTTTCGAACCCTCTCCTTGCTCATATCCGAAGTAATCCCAAGGATGGTCTCTACATCCCTGACTTCATGCATATCGACCGGAAGGACTTTTTCCATCATGATACGAAATCTGTCGGTGTCGACTTCAAGCCAATCTGCCATGTTTTTCAAGAAAGTTAATTCTTCGGCGGAAACAGAACCTTTTGACTGCGCTACGTACAGGCAAAGCTCCAGAATATCATATCGCTGGGCTACCGGAGCAATTCCAACGATTTCATCACATATATGATATGTGTCGAGTTTGCTGCCGCTGCGGAAAAAGGCAATGGTTTTTTCAAGTGCCTTGTCGAGTTTGCGCTCGTCCTTGTCAGACGCGGAATTTTCCAGAATATTGTCTCTTGCCCAGTTTTTTATGAGTTCAACCTCACAGTCGTAGAGCTTGTTGTCTGCCGCACTGACAGCGAATGCGAGTGCAACCGCCAGGATATTTGTCCGCTCGATATTTTCCTGCAGGTTCATATATCCGAAGGCGCGATTTTCGCAGGCAAACTCACACTGCACGCACGCAAGCTCCTGATTGCTGTCGGCTGACATGATCGATGTAGTGAACTGCAGCCTCCTTTTTCCTTTGCGAGGAAACAGGAGCCAATCGAAACGAATCTGCGCAATAGCCGTCCAGTCCGACAGAGTGGTAACTTGGTGGGGAAGTTTCCCGAGCCTGGCTCTGTAGCAAAATGCGGATGGGTCCGGTCCATCCTGTGATGACCATTGTGGAAGACGGGACTGCACAACTTTAGCATCAGTCGCTCCGTCCGTGACATCCATGATTGATATCTGCAAAGTCGTCTCGCTCATATCGCTCGGAGCATGAATTGAGCCGCAAATTTCAAGGCTGAATGCATCATATACGCTATTTTCTTCTTCCAGTTTTGTCCATTGGATCCGACAATTCAGTAGTTTCATATCAATCGGCGGGGAAGATTCCTCAAACCGCTCAGGTTTCGCCTGAAGCAGAAACCGGGACTTGATTTTGCCAAACTTCTCCGGCATTCTTAGCTGGTTTGCGATGTCGCTGAATACGGCACGATCAACCAGTTCTAAAAGCTTTGACCAGCAATCCAGGACTCTTAGTCTGAAGCGACCAATAAAACCGGGGAAAAAAACCGCCACAAATGCCGCAAGTATAATCGAAACTGGAATCAGAAGTCTGCTCATCTCCACACCCGCTCACATTATTACTCAACTTTCGCTTTGCCTACAGCAGTAAGTTGCCGCTTCTTGTCTTTTATGTCGCTCTCGGACATTTTGCCGTCCTGATCCAGGCCGAGATCGACCTCAAGCACTCTGCCCGACTCTACGTCTTCGAACTTGCAGTGCATTCGCTGGTTCACATCATAGCTATAAGTGACTTTGATCGGGCATTCTGCAGGTCTGTCCGGAGGAAGCTCGAATTTATACGTCGCAATATTATTAACGAACTCGACATCGTTGCCTTCACCCTGGGTAATGGTCACCTCAACCTCCGCTTGCCCCTCTTTGAGAGTATAGAACATCTGAGATGTTTCGCACGGCAATGGTGTATTTTTATTCAAAATGATGCGATTTTGAATTACTCGCCGGCCTGTTTCCTTATCAATGGGAGCGCAAATAGTGCCATAACTGTGATTGCAGACGTCGGTCAGATTTATGTCCATCAGGCCGCTGGAAATTCCTGCCGACATAATATCGGGTTTCTCTCTCAGCATTGTCAATCCAGCGTGTAAAGCAGCACCGAGTGCCACGCATTCATCGACATTAACGGCGGTCTGAGGCGTTTTGCCAAACACTTTCTCGAGGCGCTGTTGGACCATGGGTATTCGGGTGCTGCCGCCTACCAATAGTACTTTGCCAATTCCGGCTGGTTCAATGCCTGCCTCGCCAAGGGCGACTTCCACCAGAATATCCGCACGATCCATTAAGGGGGAAATTGCCTTTTCAAACATCTCTCGGGTTATTTCCACTCTCATATTGCCAGCCGGGCCGTAGAGCATCTTTTTCGCAACATCACGCCGGGATAAAGTCCTTTTAATATCCTCGGCTTCATCTTCATACTTTGCTCTATCCTCATCTGAACCGATCAGCTCGGCATTGAACTTTTCTTTGTACTTTTGCTCCAGCATCTCTAATATTTTCTGGTCAAAATCGATGCCTCCGAGAGCATGGTCTCCCTGCGAACAAATAATCTTCATCTCATGGCCCTTGACTTCCATTATAGTCACATCGAATGTTCCTCCACCGAGGTCATAGACCAGGACCGTTCCCGAGACCTGCCGCGTGGTAGCATAATACAGAGCGGCAGCTACAGGCTCGTTGACAATTCCGATCACGTTCAAACCAGCTATCTTTCCCGCTTCCATGGTTGCTTTTCTGCGGACTTCATCGAAGTGGGCCGGGACGGAAATTACGGCATCGCAAATATCGCCATGCTCAACAGAGCTGTCCTGTTTGAGCTTTTTCAGAATCAAAGCGGACAATTCAACAGGCGTCCAGTCTTTCGAATCGATTTTTCTGTGATAATTCGCATCTCCCATATGACGCTTGACCCAGCGAACAGATCGCTGGGCATTCAGATGCCTCGAATTAATCGCTTCGATACCTACTCTGACGATATCTGAGTTCTCTTCGTCAAAGAAAATCGCAGATGGCGTGAGTCTTTCACCATCGGCATTTGGGATTATCTCCGGCTTGCCGATAGCGTTGAGAATCGATAATGCCGAGAATGTTGTACCGAGATCTATTCCCACTATATTAGCCATTTTATACCCCCTATTTTGTGGTTCGGTAAATCATGAATCGATTCACAATTCAATCATCAAGCATAAAGCTTGACCTGAGCCGGGCGAACCACCTTGACGTTTCCTTCGTTAATAAAGTATTGATAGCCTGGTCTTATTACTTTTGCGATATTACCCGTCTGTTTCGGGTCGTCACTTTGCTGCTTGTCCTTGACGGCTTCGGCGTACTTTTCCTGCCCTCGATATTGACTGTTCATCTCCGGCTCAAATTGCTCGATACCGCTTGACTCCATAGCAAAGATAAGCTCATCCCTTACTTCCTCGAGATGTATTGCCTTGGCATCTTCTTTGCCGAGCCGACTAATACGGCTTTCAAGATTGTCTATGCATCGTATAACTCGCAGACAAAAAGTCCTGATTATGTTCCAGTCATAACCATCCTGGAGCTTTTCCAGCCTGTCCTGCTGGCAGGCTGCGTATTCACGAATGGCCGAGACCTGTTGAGTAAGCTCGTTAATGGCACTGTTGAGCGGTTTTGAATGCTCCTCGGTCTCAGAATGCTGTTTGCCCCATTTGGTGGTTGTTTTGATGACAGCGGTTTTTTCATCGGAAAGCAACCTGTTGATCTTCTCAGTACCATTCGAAAACTTTTCTTTGCTTGCCACTCTTTCCACAGCCTTAGCCCCACTTTTAACAGGGACCGGACACTGACGGCCCGAATTGACAAAGACGTTCAAATGCTTCTCAAGGCGATTCTGTTTTTCGTGAGTTTTCTTCTTTTGCTGCTCTTGCGGCAAATCTTTTGCATCGGCTATAACAGGTATATCGCCTTTACCTTTTTTAAGATTACCATGACTATCGGCGATGAAACGTCTCAAGCCGGATAAAACCCTTATAATAGAGCGAGAAATCCACAGCAATATCCACCATGTATAAATACTGCCGCCCATGGTTGTACATACAATAGAGCTTGTCAGCACATACTCGTTCAACTCATTTCGTTTCTTGTACTCGCTCAGGTCGTTTTGCCAGTTCTCGCCGTACAGAATATCCGCGAAAGGATTCGCAGCGATTTCGCTCGCGGCCATTTTGTTCATATCCGCTTTGAGCCTTGCCTGCTGTTCTTGCCTGAGTTGATCGTTTGTTTTGTCTTTTCCGTATTTGTCCAATACCAGAGGCAAATCAGCTCGCTGTTCCGGAGGTAACTGCAGCCACTCCTGATATTGCCTGATATAATCGTCTGTCTCTGTAAACTTATAGCTAACTCCATTCTGCTGCTGCTGTTGCTTGCCGGCGATCATCCACCAATACATACCTGCACCGATAAGCAACAATACCGAACCGAGAATAAGAGATTTCTTAAGCATGATCTTATTTTTCAATTATTAATCGTCTACTTCAATATCCCGCCTGATTAGTATGAAACATATTCGCCTTTACATTCTCATTATGAACCGGGATTGGTGTTCTTAACAAAATCTTCATTTTCGTTTTCACCATACACTTTTGTCACACGCAGTACCTCTTCCATTGTCGTCAGGCCCTGCTTTACCTTCATAATACCGTCATCGAACAAACTCCGCCGGCCACTTTCATGAAAGCTTCTGCGCATGTTGTTCACAGATGAGTCCTTGTTAATCATGTCTCTGAACTGCTCATCAATAATCAATAACTCATAAATACCGACCCGGCCTACATAGCCTGAACCCCGGCAGTAATCACAACCTGCGCCATGATAAATCTGTCCCGGTTCGACTCCCTCCTTTTGCACGTATCTGGCCATATGCTCCGTGACCTGGTATATCTCCTTACACTTCGGGCAAATCTTTCTTACCAATCGCTGTGCAAGTACTCCGTTCAACGATGCCGATATCAAGTACGGCTCAATGCCAATATCAACCAGTCTTGTAATACTGCAGGCTGCGTCGTTTGTGTGCAACGTCGATAAAACCAAATGACCTGTCAGAGCCGCCTGAACCGCTATCCGGGCGGTCTCGTTATCACGAATCTCTCCTATCATTATCACATCAGGGTCCTGACGCAGCAAACTCCTGAGCGACATAGCGAAATCCAGACCGATTTTTTCGTTAATCTGAACCTGATTACAGAAACCAAGTTGATATTCAACCGGATCCTCAACGGTTGAAATATTCAATTTATCACCGTCCATCTGTGGCAGAGCTGAGTAAAGTGTGGTGCTCTTGCCGGAGCCCGTCGGGCCGGTAACGAGTAAAATCCCGTGAGGCATGGCTATCTGATCGGCAAAACCTTTCATCACATCGGGCTCCATTCCCAATTGCTCAAGGCCTCGCGTAATGGATTCACTATCCAGCACACGGATAACCACTTTTTCTCCATGATTCGTCGGCAGTGTCGATATACGCAAATCGATTGCCCTGCCGGCTATGGAAACCTTGATTTTACCGTCCTGCGGCAGCCGTCTTTCGGAAATATCGAGGTCGGCCATAATTTTAATTCGTGAGACAATCGCGGGATGCATCTTCAACGGCGATTGTTTCATTTCGAAAAGTACGCCGTCTATGCGGTACCTTGTCCTCAGGAACTTTTCCTTGGGCTCGATATGAATATCACTGGCACCCTCACGCACCGCATTACTAATCAGATAATTTACAAATTTAATTATAGGTGATTGGCCGGCCATCTTTTCGAGATCATCAGATTCCTCTTGTTGATCCTGCATGACCTCGACATCTGTCATATCATTAATGATATCATCAATATCGTAATCGATTTGTTCGCTACTGAAGGTCTCACAGACTTTATCTATATCTTCATCCAAGCATACGACTGTTTCGGTTTTCATCTGAGTTTGCCGTTTGACGTCTTCGATAATGAAAAGGTCGGCGGGATGACTTGTTGCCACAACGAGGATTTCGCCTTTGATCTCGATAGGCATGATGCGGTTGCTTTTTATGTATTCAAGGTCAAGCTTATTAAAGACATTTTTGTCGACCTTATCCGGCTCGATCTTTTGAAATTCGCATCCGTAAAGGTTTGCCCGCGCCATTGAGATATCCGGTTCATGAGCTAAGTTCAGTTCCTTAATTAATTGACAGATATCACAATTTGCCCTCTTTTTCTGTATTCGCCTCAGTTCGGAGAGCTGTTCGCCCGTAACTTTTCCCATTTCGGAAAGGACATCCGCCTCATCCCGAATCTGAGTGGCACTCTCTTGTTCCTGCTCTGGGCTATACAGTTGCGACAGACCACTGATTTCCTCATCGTCACCATTATCTAAATGGCCGTTAATTTGGTTCTTACTGGTCCGCTGCTCTTTGACTTTAAATCCAAAAATCCGTGCCATGATTCTATAATACCCCCAGTTCTAAGCGTTTTATATCTCCAAACCTGGTCAAACGCTCCTGTTTCAGAGAACTAACAACAGTGTATCCAAAACGAAAATTTGCTTCACCTCTCCGGATGAGCATATAAAAACCTCCATGGGAAGCGTTAAATAAAATATAAGTAATAATTAGAGGCTAATCAAATCGGCTCACGCTATAAAAGCGATACTTTTTAAACGTCCTATAGAACCTTGCTTTGAGCCGCGAGATTAGGATTTCCGTGCCGAAATGATTATTCGAATTATTTAGAGTGTGCTTGACGCGGGATTTATTAAGCGTTGGCAATGTTATCAAAATTCGCAGAAGACGGAGGTTCCGTGTCTTTCGCGAAAATCTCGTCCGCCAGATCTGCACCCACCTGGTTGACATAATACTGCTTGATAACTTTTTGGCCCTGAGTCTGAAGGTTATCCATAGAGGAAAAAACACCAATCTTCATAAGAAACAGAATTACAATGCAGGCAGCTAAATTCGCCGCAGAGTGCCCATAATGACTACACCTTTCCAGCAGCTTTGGCTCGGGAAGCTTTCTTTTGAGCTTCTGAGCCTTCGGTTCACGTCGTAAACTGTGCTTGAGCACGGCAATGGCCTGTGTATTTGCACGCATCAGCAAATCAAGGGTGTGAGGCTGACTTTTAATAAACGATAAAGCAAGATTTACTTTACCGCACGAAATGAGTCTGCGCTGGCATCTCGGACAGTACATAATATGGTTGTGCAGCCAATTTGCCTCTGGACCAAAACGCATGCTCATAGCTTCATATAGCCATGTTCTGATTCGTCTGCATCGATTGTTTAGTTTCATAACTCTCATTTTTATTCTTCTTTACCCATCCACACTGATAATAACTGGATTGCTTTACACCGGTAAACTCTCGCAGTCGCTGCTGATATGCCTAATATCCTGCTGATTTGAGAGTAAGATAATTCCGCCAGGTCGCGTAATGTAATAACGTTTCTTAGATGCTCGGGCAATTGAGCAATATAACTTCTTAAGGTCTCCTGCAGGTACTTCGAATCAATCTCCCTGGCAGGAGAGCTTACAGACGTTGTCGTTATAGGCCTGGACAGCCTGTTTCTCTCGGCAATCCTTCGTCTCAGCATCGAGATTGCAATGTTGTTCGCCGTGCGAAAAACATACGCTTTTAAATGTTCAGGCTTCCGCCCTCCTTCATAATGGGCCAGTTGCAGAAACGTATCCTGATAAGCGTCACAAACATCCTGTTCGTTGCCCAGAATTCGCCAGAGCATCGTAACCAGTTCCTGGCCGTAGCTCTGCATCGTAGAGAGTATCCATCGCTGGCTCTCAACGACAGACTTATCAGCAGCGAAATCCCAAACCGATCCGTAACTTATAGCCTTACCAAACATAAGCGTCAATTCACCCTGTGTTACATCATCTATCTATATAAGACGCAGCACTAAATAATATGTTAACAAAATTCTTTGTAATAAAGTAAAAAAATTTCCTTTTTCCTGGATAACGTTTAGGTATGCCGCTGCGTCTTATGTTGTAGTACAGAGTATTGAAAAATGCAGAATTCATCAAAATCAAATTGCATAAACATGGACATAAGCAATTGTAATAAAAGCTCTTACGGAAAGCCCGAGAACGCAAATGATATTGTGTCTTTGGTGGATGATTTGCTCACAAAAGCTGTAGAATGCGGTGCAAGCGACGTCCATTTCGAACCTACGGGTGCAGAATTAGCCGTAAAATTCCGTCTTGACGGCGTCCTGAGCACCATCGAAAAGCTGCCCGGCACGATATCCGACAATATGATTGCGAGGTTAAAAGTTCTCGGGGGGCTTTTGACCTATCGCAATGATATTCCCCAGGAAGGCCGAATTGAAATCAGCAAGAGCCAGGGCGATAGAATTATGGACCAGCGGCTGGCAGTATTCCCAACGATACACGGTCAGCGGGCAGTCGTGCGTTTATTCTACAACAACGCCGAGCTTATGGAACTGGATCAATTAGGCTTTTCAAAACCTTTATATACAGGGCTTAAGAACATTGCCGCCAGGAACCAGGGGGTTTTGCTGCTGACCGGTCCGGCAGGCAGCGGCAAAAGCACCACACTTGCCGCCCTATTGCGTCATATTCTAAAATTCTATGCCGGCAAGAGCGTCGTCGCCCTTGAAGATCCTGTGGAAATCAGGATCGATGGCGCGACGCAGGTCCAGATTACGCCGCACGGCCAGATGACTTTTCCGACCGCTTTGCGATCGCTGCTCAGACAGGACCCGCAGGTGCTGATGATCGGAGAGATCCGGGACGCTGAGACTGCCAAAATCGCTATCGAAGCAGGATTGACGGGACATTTGCTGATGAGCACAATGCACAGCGGCTCGCCCGCCGGGGCCCTGCTGCGGCTGCTGGAGATGGGTATCGAGCCTTACCAGGTCACATCCAGCGTCTCGGCGGTTTTGAACCAGCGACTGGTCAGAAAGCTTTGCTACAAATGCAAACAGAAGGTCGAGGAAACCGGCTCATTCAAGGCCACAGGGTGCGACGACTGTCTCAACACCGGCTACAAAGGCCGCTTCCTGATCGCGGAAATGGTTCAATTAGACAGTCAATTGCGAAAAGCTGTTTTAGCAAAAGCCGACCTGGACGAGCTTGAGAGTATCCTCAAAGACAGAGGCCATACAACGATGCTCACAGACGGCCAACGTCTGGTAAACGAGGGCATAACAACGGAGGATGAGTTGAATCAAGTTTGTGGAATAGTCCCGGATAATCCTTAAGCTTTTGGAAATATTATGAAACGTACTCTAATCTGTCTTGTTATCCTGCTACCAATTGCAGTTCCGGCGGATGCTCGCACAGTTGAACTGACGCTCCACCCAGCGAAATCACCGAAACCGGAGCAGAAATACCAGCTTCTTCCGAAAGCTAATGAGCAAAGCGATGCAGATGCGGCACCCCTATATGAAAAGGCCATCCAATCATTGCCGAGCGATCTGAAGATGGATGAAATTAACCAGTGGCTAAAAACTCCGCCGGACAAGCTGCCTGGAGAGCAAGTGCAATTGATCCTTGAGCAGTTCGAGCCAACCCTGGAATTGCTTGAACAAGCTGCTAAGTGTAAGCAGTGCGATTGGCCATATTTGGATGATGATGCACTATCTCAAACTCTGGCTAACTATCGTAGATTTACGTTCTTCCTTGCACTGCAGGCGCGATTGCAGATTGCTCATGGCCGGTATGACGAGGCGATAAGTACCATGCAGACCGGATTTGCTATGGCCAGGCACTTAGGCGAAGCCCCCTCCCTGGTGCGGGGTTTGGTAGGAGTCGGCATCGCCGCATACATCTGTGGCCAACTCGAACAATTCGTACAGAGACCTGATGCACCTGTCCTCTACGAGGCTTTGCGGGACCTGCCACAGCCGTTCATCGACCTGACCGAGCAGGCGGAATTCGAAGATCCGGACATCCGAAAAAAGGTGCATCTGCAAATGAACAGATTGGATCGTCACGTGGCGGCACTGAAGTGTATCGAAGCGTTGCGTCTCTACACTGCTGCGCACGACGGCAAATTTCCCAACCAGTTGAACGATGTCATGCTGGTTCCTGTTCCCGACGACCCGGTGACGCACAAGGCATTCATCTACACCCGGACCGGCGCAAAGGCTGTTTTGGAAATGCCGGCTCTAAAAGGAGCAACAGACAGAGACATAATGCGATATGAATTAAGCCTCAAAGAATAGAGTTCAGAATATACTGCTGTTTTCTGTAATAAAACAGGAGAAGAATAAGATGGCGAGCTTCGAAAGTAACACAGTGACATCGACAGGCAGACCGATAAAAGTCATTTCTGCCTGTTTTATCGTTCTGCTTCTAACTGTGGTTCCGGCATATGCACGCCGCGTAGCTGAAGGCCCCATTGAACTGACGATTTACCCGGCAAAGGCCGGCGAGCTTGAGAAGAAATACCAACTCATGGTAAAAACCGAGGATCAAATCGACGCTGATGCAGTGCCGCTGTACGAAAAAGCGGTGAAATCGATACCGAATGATTTCAACCAAGAACAGATAAGGGAGTGGTTAAAGCTGCCGGCCGAACAATTTCCACAGGAGCAGGCCGAAGAGACGCTGCAGAAATATCTGGAAACTCTGAAACTCGCGGTGCGTGCGACTATGTGCAAAGAATGTAACTGGCCCGAGTGGAAACTTGGAGCCCAGATTGAGGATCTTAGTGGGTATCGTAAGCTTGCCTATATCCTTGAGTTGTGGGCGAGGCTGGAAATCAGCCGGGGAGGATATGAGGGAGCCATTATCGCGATGCGAACCGCGTTCGTAATGGCCAGAGACCTGGGGCAGGCTCCTACTATTATACAAGCGCTGGTGGGAGCGGCGGTTGGCGGAGTTATGTGCAGAGAGGTCGAGCAGTTCGTGCAGGTGAAGGATACGCCGAACTTGTACCTGGCACTGGCCAGCCTGCCCAGACCGCTTGTCGACATGGAAAAGGCAATTAAGAGCGAGAAACAGGTAAGTATAGAATCGGCTCCGAACAAACTCATCCAAGAACAGATTGCCAAGCAATTGGCGACGGCACACGATCGGACACTCGTTATTTCAAAGCGCCTAACCAACAATCTGAATGGACTGCAATGTGTGGAAGCAATAAAACATTACGCGGCAACACACGATGGTCAACTTCCTGAGACGCTAAGCGATATAAGTCAAATGGAGGTGCCAAAGGACGTGATGAGCGGAAAGGCGTTTGAGTATCGCCTTACTTCTGCGGGCGCAGTGTTAAAATCGGTCATGCCGGAAGGCGGCGGGCCAAAAGATATGGTTCACTATGTAATTGTGTTGAAAAAGTAGTTTGATATACGAGGATAGAAAATGGCTACATTCGAATACAACGCACTGACATCGGCCGGCAGGCTGATGAAAGGCACGATTGAAGCGGGCACAAATCAAGAGGCGGACGATCTGCTCAAACAGATGCAGCTTGTCGTAAACTCCGTCGAAAAGGCCAAAGCTGAAAAGCCTAAAACAGCTATCGGCAGAAATGAATTTGTGCTTTTCAATCAGCAGTTGGCGTCGATCACCAAAGCCGGCATCCCTTTGGAAAGAGGTCTGCGAGAGCTTGCCGGCGATATCAGTTCAAGGTCGATGCGCCGGCTGGTCAATGCGATCGCCGATGAGCTTGAAGCGGGCGTGAGCATTGAGAAAGCGTTTGAAAAGAGACAGAAGCACTTCCCGCCGCTATACGGCCGAATACTGAAAGCAGGAGTAGAGACGGGCCGATTGAGCGAAATGCTGACCAGCCTTAACAGGCATCTGGAGATGGCCACTCAGACAAGGAGAATTATTTTCGAAGCGATGACTTATCCCGCGGTAATCCTCGTTCTGGCGTCAATTATTCTGACAGGCGTTTTCATGTTTATCATCCCGCAGTTCAAATCAGTACTTGAGGAAATGACCGATGGGGGCAGGCTGCCGGGCCTCACCAGACTGTTTCTTAGCATGTCTACAAACGTAGTGCCTTTCTGGACCGTAATAGGACTTGTGATTGCCGTGATTGTTGCTCTGTTCGTGATGCTTTCCGCATCGGCGGCAGGACGAAGATTCAAGGAATCGCTTCTTCTAAAAATACCGGTCATCGGCAGAGTTTACCATAGCAGCATGCTCAGCAGATTGGCTGAGGGATTGGCAATAATGGTGGCGGCCGGCTCCGATATGCCCGTATCGCTGAGATTAAGCTCGGGTGCTACGGGAAGTGATAAGCTTACCCTTGAAAGCGAGGCCCTTGCGACACAAATCGAACAGGGAGCTAATATTTTAGAGGCCGGACAACTCTGTCGTATGATACCCAGGCTTTTCTTATATTCGATTCAGTTAGGCACGCAGCGCAATGAATTGCAGGATAACCTCTACAGTCTGGGCCAGATGTACGCTGAGCAGGCACGCTGCGGCCAGGCAAGATTGCAGGCGGTATTGTTACCGGTCATGTTGATCGGAGTGGGATGTTTTCTGGCGATAACCATCCTTGCGATGTTTTTGCCGATGATATCCATTATAACGAGTTTATCTGCTACTTAGGTTTTGATATGTTAATAATATTAACGATTTTATTATTGCTTGTTTACATGTATCTCGGGTGGAAGTACCCGACAATCGCCTTGGTGACTTCGCCGTTTGTTACCGGCACAATGATTTTTATTGGAGCCGCAGACGAAAATGCCGCTGTTGTAGTAATCTCACCTGGCATATTCATTATTTCAATCATTGTTGTTCTGTTGTCTAAACCCGAATCTGACTCGGAACAATGGCCCAAAACATGTGCTAAATGGGTTCTCAGAATCTTTTTATTATTACTTCTATTAATAGCTTTGGGCGCTTTTGTCGGGCCTTTTTTCATCAGCGGAATTATGTTTGTTATTTTGTTAGTGGGCTCAATCATAGCCTATGGTTTGACATCAAGGCATGCGACTGATGCTTATATTATTTCGACGATTGGTTCGAGCATGCGGCAGAATCTGCCGCTGCCGATGGCCCTTGAATCGGCGGCGAGCGGATGTACCGACAACCGGGCAAGAATCCTGAACGGAATACAAAAATGGCTGGTCCAGGGTTACTCGCTTAGCGAGTCGATCAGGCGGGGCTATCCCACCTGTCCCGGATATGCTGTGGCAATGATCGCCGCTGCCGAGCGGATTGATCAGCTTCCCCGCGCAATCCATTCAATCGAAGTGGATATGGTGGCTAAGGCAGATGAACGTAGAAAGATAAGACCTGTTCACCCGGTCTATCCGGTAATATTAATGGTCTTTACATTCTTCATATTGTTGAGTTTTATGACTTTTGTCATTCCGGTGCTTGAGACGGCGCTACAGGAATTGATTGAGGGAGCGAAACTTCCGGCGGCTACTCGATTGCTAATAGGAATTACAAGTTTTGTCGCATACGAATATGCGTTGTTAATCTGGCCTGCGGTTATATTATTCTTTATTGCGATTATAATAATTTCGATATACAGCAAATTCAGACCCCGTCGGCCGGAGAAACCCTATCTGCTGTCGCGAATTGGTGATTTTGTTAAATGGCATCTGCCAGTATTGCATAACTTCGAGAAAAATTATTCGCTGGTCCAGATTGTCGAGCTTCTCCGATTGTCACTCAATGCCGGCTGTGCCGTTAATGAAGCTATCGAAAATACACTTGGCCTGGATGTGAATAACTGCTTTAAAAAGCGTTTGCGAAAATGGCTTGATAAAGTAGAGCGAGGTGACAATATTGCTGCGGCAATCAGAGAAAGTAGATTAGGCTCTCCCCTTGCATGGGCGTTCGACGAGAAGGTGAATCAGGGCAACACTCCTGCAATATTAGAAACTCTTGAGTCATTCTATCGCACAAACTACAGCTATAGTGTGAATCTCGCCAGATTTATCGTGTGGCCCTGCATAATCCTTTTCACGGGAGCAATCGTGGGATTTGTTATATACGCGATGTTTTCTCCAAGTATTTTAGTAATCGATAGTTTGACGGGCCTGGTTATGCCGTAATGTGGATATATGGAGCGAATTTATGTCACGTAAAATAATACGATACGGCGGCTTCTTAATGACGGAGATAATTGTTGCCTTGACCATCATGGCGATGCTCATATCCGGTCTGGCATTATCCATGAACGGCCTGGCAAAGTTCAATCGCTACCAGTTAGTAAGGCTGCAATGTATCGCCGCGGCCCAGGCGGAGCTTGACAGCCTCACCGCAACGGGCAAATCAATACCTGATGAAGACTTTCACCGAATTTGGCCTCAGATTAGGGTCTCTATCGAGAAATCAGACGGGGACGACCAGTGGCAAGGCATGGAATTGGTGAACGTCACAGCAAGCGGCAGAAACTTTCGTAAGGAAGTGGAGATTCAACTCTCCAGATATGTTTCAAGGAACGAACCTTTTACCGAAGGGAAGTGATATATATGCGTAAAGGCTTTAGCTTTGTGGAAATCCTGTTGATCATCGTCATCACTCCTTTTGTCTTTCTTTTCTTTGACGGATTATTTAAAACGCTTGTCAGCGAGATTCCATGGTCTATTAGGATAGCGAACGAGCACACAACCCTGCTGCATATGCTGTCGCAGATGCAGAAGGATATCGACCGGGCGAAAGGCCTTCCGCTATCGTATGCAGGGCACATCCCGAACGACCGGCAAGTTTTAATTGAGCTGCCGGAAGGCGTGTTCAGCTATCAATTGAAGGATGGCCGGGTGCTGAGACAAAAACTCACGGACGCCGGGCAAAGCGACGCCGAGAATCCAATAACCTGGTTACTGCCTCACGCGAGCGTGCAATGGAAGGTATGGGCCGAAAACGGTCAAGGCTATGCTGTCGAGACGAACACCCATATCGAGCACAAAAGGCGGGGCGAATGGAAAAAGAAAATGGCCCACTCGCACCTGTATTTTGCAGGTGCACTCGGAAAGGAGTTGAGATAAAGATGAAGATCCAAAGGCGCCGCGGCTTTGTTTTAATACTTGTTATTATGGCGATCATCGTTATCGGAATCGAGATGTTCGCTTTGTCCGGTATCGCAAACACAATGCAGTTCCAGTCGCAAAATGCTTATCTGAAGGCATGCAGGCGAAATCTGCTGGCAAGCGGTTTGTTGTGGGCGAATGAAAATATAAAGGAAAAAAGTAGCGAAATCTTTGATAGAACTATACAATTGGATGTTAGTAAAATGAATATTCGCGCTTCTGCATTAGATGTGACTGCGAGTATTGCATCTGACGAAGAGGTGGAAGTTCAAATATATACATCGTGCAGCCGAGGCAGGCAGACTCTCAAAGGCACCGGCAAATATAGAATCGAGTTCCATGATCAGCAGGAAACAACTCTTAGAGCACGCAAAAGCCCAGCAGGCGACTGATATCCATATTTGTGCCGGCGCCCCGGTACTCTTTCGGGTGGGAGGAAAACTGGTTCCGATTACAAAGGAAAAGCTGACCGCCGAGCAGAGTCGGGACATATCGCTGGAACTACTTACCGAAGAGCAGCAAGCCGAGTTTAAGAAGAATCTTGATTATGACCTGATGCTGGCGGATGGAGCCGGCAGGTATCGTATCAATGTCGGCTATTTTAATGGCGCGGTCGGCTCGACAATCAGAATCCTTCCCAACCGGCCGAGAACTATTCAGGAATTATCTCTGCCGGACATCGTCAAAGACCTGGCAGGCAGAACCAAAGGGCTTGTGCTGATAACCGGAAGTACCAGCCAGGGCAAAACCACGACAATGTCGGCAATAATCGATGAAATAAATACAACCAGCGAGAAACACGTCGTGACAATCGAGGATCCGATTGAGTACGTGCATACGAATAAAGCCGGCGTTGTCAGGCAAAGAGAAGTCGGAAGGGACACCAAGAGTTTCTATTCGGGACTTCGGGCAGCTCTGAGACAGGACCCGGATGTGATTGCAATCGGCGAGATGAGAGACTATGAAACTATCAAGATCGCCCTGGCGGCTGCGGAGACCGGAGTCATGGTTCTTTCCACGCTGCACGTAATATCACTCGATAAAATTATCGAAAGACTTCTGAGCTATGCCCCCGCTACCGATGAAGGCCAGTTGAGGTTTCTTCTGGCCGAATCTCTTCAGGGCATAATTCACCAGGAACTAATCCCCACGGTAAACGGCGAACAAAGGGTTGCCTGCGAGGTATTGGTTGTCACGAGTGCCGCAAAGAACATAATCAGGAGAAAAGGAGGATTCTTCCTGAGGAGCGTTATCGAAACGGGCAAAAAGCACGGCATGGTGACAATGACCGAGTCCGTAAACGCTCTTCTCGAAGCCGGCACGATAAGCGAAGGCGTTGCGAAAGCCGTTCTGTCAAATTACAAGTAGTAAGCCGTAAGAAGCCGCAGCAGCAGTTACGATAGGAAGCGGACCATTCAATTTGAGAAAAACTTCAATTCGTGTAGACTAAAAGTGCCGTTTGGCGTGTTTCTACTATGACGTGTGAGTACTCACGTAATTAAGGGCAAGCCCGTTGTGATAGAAGACAGACTATTAATCCGGAGGTTTAACGCAGGGGATATGGATGCTTTACGCCGTATATACGAGAAGTACAAGCCGGATTTGCTCGGTGTCGCCGCCGCGCTGCTGAACGATGTGACAGCCGTCGAGGACGTGCTTCACGATGTGTTTGTCCGTTTTGCGTCTCAGGCCGGGCGTTTCCGACTTAACGGTTCGCTCAAGGGCTATCTGGCAATTTGTGTCGCGAACCGGGCCCGGAACACCAATCGCAGTAACCGGCAAAATGGGCACGAAACACTCATCGGAACCGAATCAAAATCATCGGGCCGGACGGAACCTTCTCATGCGGCGGGATTTACGGAGCGGCGACGTTTTGTAGTTGGTGCTCTGGCTCAACTGCCGCAAGAGCAGCGTCAAGTGGTCGTGCTGCACGTGCTCAGTTCCCTGCGTTTCCGCGAGATTGCTCAGCAAACCGGCGAGTCGATTAATACTATTCAAAGTCGCTACCGTTACGGGATTACGAAACTACAGTCTCTATTGAATGGCGAGGTGGATTTATGAATCGAGCCGAGAAAATCAAGGAACTTCTGTACAAGACATTTCATGAGCCTGTCGAAGAGACCGGCTCAGCGGCGATGGATGAGCGTATTCTCAGCGATGCCTCCACAAGCATGAAACAGGCGGTGGCCGCTAATCAGCGTATTTACCCCGTTTCAAAATGGAGAAGAATTATGAGAACAAAAACAGTAAAATTAGCAAGCGCTGCGGCGGTCCTTCTTGCAGCCTTTGTATTAGCGACTTTGGACAGGTCCGCCGCCACAGCCTGGTCGGTGGAACAAACGATCGCAGCAATCGAACAGGTAAAGAGTATGCGAATAAAGGGAACGGCCCGCTGGGGCCCCGATTCCGAGCCTGAGCTTGTGAACTTCAACTTTTGGATTCGGTCCCCGGGCGAGAATTCAGAGCCCCTCAAGATGCGCTTCGAGTGTGAGAAACGGATCATTGTGGTTCAGGGCAATATTGCTTACGAGTGTCGACCCCATGAGAAAGTGGCAAGGATCAAACACGGCCCCGGTATTTCCGACCTGAAATACTGGTACAAGGCGGCCGAGTTGAGTCCCTGGTTGACGGGCGAGATGCTGGAGACTCTCAGATTGTTCAGCGATGATTGGAATCAGACTACTCAAAAAGATCCCAATTCCGGCCAGGAGCAGATAGTCGTTACTTGCAGCTACCATCCGAGCAACACATCATTCTTAATCGTGGTGGATCCAAAAACAAAGTTGATACAAACGGCCAAGCTCTGGCAGAACCTGAAACAGGAAGGAGAGCCGGACATAGATGCACAAACATTCATATACAACAAGGATATGCCCGATGAGCTATTTGAATTACCCCCGGGAATGACCGTAGTAAACGAAAAAGAAATCGAAGAAAGCAAAGCCCTCTTCAATCGAGGCGAAGATCTATTCCACAAGGAAAAGAAATATGCCGAAGCGATGGCAGTATACCAGCAGGTCTATGAGAAGTTCCCGGATCTGAATATTGCCGAGACGGCTTTGATGATGATCGGTCTGTCTCACCATCGGCTCGGACAAAATGATAAAGAGATCGAAGCCTACGAGAAGGCCGTCGGCGAGTATCCGAATCTCAAAGGCTGGATAGAGTCGACCTGGTTCTACCTCGGTCGCGCATACATGGATATCGGACAAAAAGAAAAGGCCCTTGATGCCTTCGAGAAATGTCTGGCCTCAGGGCAGGGAGTCCGCAAACCGGACCAATTCCCTCTCAAAGATGCACGTGAGTGCATCGCCAAAATCAAGGGCCAGTAGGCGGAAATCTATCGCCTTAAAGATTATGTATATCCTGCCGGCTTCG
>Ga0265594_1000767_pt1 | contig 26005 bp, 26 predicted proteins | sample saktaG_11_FD_190147 | JGI IMG/M metagenome (GOLD analysis project Ga0265594, IMG submission 190147) | Saline water microbial communities from Sakinaw Lake, British Columbia, Canada - sak_2011_5_24_80m | ecosystem: Environmental > Aquatic > Non-marine Saline and Alkaline > Saline ... | reverse complement strand
TTGTCTGATGACAGGGGGCGAGCCCGGAATATTTTGTACTTGTTTATGCCTAGGTTTAGACCATGGTTCTTAACATTGGTCAAGAATCCGGCTAAATCCAAACATATTATCCCCGTTTTCAAAAATATAGCCCAAGTCTTACTAGAGAAACCAAGGTATTTTGTTCAAGGGCAATTTTGGGAGGCCCTCTGGCTTCGGACATTTGTGCTAACGGAAAGTAACCCTACCACCAGCAAGTATTTCGAGCCATATACTGATTATGTACCGTTTACTAGTGTTAAAGATCTAGTTGATAAAATCAGGTATTATTTGGAAAATAATGAGGAACGTGACCGTATACGTACGCACGGACGAGCTACAGTTGAGAAATACTACAATGCGAGAATATACTGGGAAAATATTTTTGAAACAATTGGTGTTCAATCAACCAGACGGCACTACTATCATCCCGGGGAAATCTGGAACAAGGCCTATTTCAATGATTGGTATTTAAGCAAAAAACATACAGAAGAACTATGACCAATAATAAAAAAACAAAACCATATTTAAGTATTATTATGACTTGCCGCAATGATGATTATCAGAAGGGTGGATTTAAACGTTTCCAAATGGCTGTTGATACTTTTATTGCTCAGGCAAAGCGATATAATTTAAGGGTGGAATTGATAGTCGTAGAATGGAATCCTTCTTCAGACAAGCCGTTATTAAAAGACGTTCTTTCTCTGCCGGATGATTTAGGACCTCTTACTATTAGATTTATTATAGTTCCTCCTTCAATTCATAAAAGATATGAATTTTCTAACAAGATAAATATAATTTATCCAGCTGCTCTTAATGTTGGGATTAGACGAGCCAAAGGAGAATTTATTTTGACGACAAATTCTGATATATTTCTTTCCAATGAATTGATGCATTTTCTTTCTTTAGAAAAGTTAGAGAAAGACCGTTTTTATAGAACTTTTCGATACGATGTCCATAGGGATATTTTAAAATGCGCTTCATTGGAAGAACAATTAGATTTCTCTAAAAAAAATATTGTTCAGGCCTTTCGGGAAACTGAAGTTCCGTCTCATCGATTTTCTGAACATCCTGTTCTTCAAACTGCCTGCGGAGCTGATTTCATTGTATTTCCAAAAGAGTACTGGTATTTATTACACGGTTATCCCGAACTTAATAATCTTAATATAGCAGCTGATTGCCTTTTATGTTATATGGTTTATTTGGCCGGGCTGAAAGAAGAAATATTAGACGACCCAATGCGAGTTTATCACATTGATCACGATAGTCGGTGGAGGCCATTGTCTAAGCATAGAGCTTATAGTTTTGTTAAAAATAGAATTTCTAATCGGCTTGATTACAATAATAAATGGAGAGTATTGCTAAGACGAGTTTATGTGTTCAAGGATAAGCTGGTAAATTTTTTTATAAATATTTTTTATTATCTCTTTGGATCATTTTTAAGAAGGATTAGTCTTGCCGGAAACTGGGATTTTAATATCCGCTATTGGACATTCCAATATCATTTTTTGCTCAATCAAATGTTAAAAGGAAAAAGGTCATATATTTATAATGATGATAATTGGGGTCTACCCAATGAAGATTTTAGAGAATTTGTAATTTCTTCAGATACAAAAAAATAAATTATGAATCAAAAAGAAATAAATAAAGTTCTAATAACGGGCATAACAGGATTTGTAGGAAGTCATTTAACTGATTATATTCTTACAGAACATCCAAATATTAAAATCTTTGGTTTGGTTCGTTGGCGTTCGCCGAAAGACAATATAAGGCATATTCTCGATAAAATTACTTTATGTTATGGTGATTTATTGGATTTGCCTTCTTTAGAAACAACTTTAGAAAAGCATAAGCCAGATGTTATTTTTCATTTAGCCGCTCAGTCATATGTAGATTTTAGTTTTCTGGCGCCAATAGCAACATTAAAAGCAAATGTAATAGGAACCTGTAATTTATTAGAAGCTGTTAAAAAATTAAAAATAAATTCTGAATATGATCCCATCGTCCACATATGTAGTTCATCAGAATGTTACGGTCAGGTGAAAGAAAATGAGGTTCCGATAAAAGAAAACAACCCTTTCAGGCCAGCTTCTCCTTATGCGGTCAGCAAAGTGGCGGAAGATATGTTGGGTTTTCAATATTGGTTATCTTGGAAAATTAAAACCATAAGGACAAGAATGTTTACGCACACAGGACCTCGCAGAGGCGAACCCTTTATAGTTTCTAATTTTGCCAAGCAGATTGCCGCAATTGAAGCGGAAAAACAAGAGCCGGTAATAAAAGTCGGGAACCTAAAAAGTATCCGAACCTTTTTAGATGTTAAAGATGCGGTAAATGCTTATTGGTTAATGGTAAATAAATGTCCTGCTGGAGAAGTATATAATATTGGCGGTCAGGAAACAATGACAGTCGGAGAAATGTTAAATAGACTTTTGAAATTTTCCAAAGTAAAAGACATAAAAGTTGAAGTTGACTCTGCTCGCTTAAGGCCTTCTGATGTAACTTTGCAAATTCCCTGTATTGATAAGTTTGTCAAAGCAACTGGCTGGAAGCCCGAGATTAAATTTGAGAAAACCTTAGAAGACACTTTAAATTATTGGCGGGATTATTTTAAAAAAAATGCCTAAATTAAATTCAGAGCTTTATAAAAAATTATATTTGATTAGAAAAGCCGAAACAGAAATTAGGGAACATTATTTTGAGAACGAGATGAAAACGCCAATGCATATGTCTATGGGAGAAGAGGCGATTGTGGTTGGTGTTTGTCAGGCATTAGGCAGAAACAGCCAGGTTTTTGGTACCTACCGGTCTCATGCTTTGTATCTTGTCAAGACAGGCGAGACCGATAAATTTTTCGCGGAAATGTATGGCAAGATAACTGGCGGAGCAATGGGGAAAGCCGGTTCTATGCATTTATCTGCGCCGGAGGAAGGAGTGATGGGGACTTCAGCGATTGTAGGAAGCATTATTCCCGTAGCGGTCGGTGCGGCTTTTGCCAATAAAAAGAAGAACAACGGTAAGGTTGTAGCTGTCTTTTTTGGAGACGGAGCTGTTGACGAAGGTAATTTTTGGGAAAGCTTAAATGTTGCTTGTCTTATGAAAATACCTATTTTATTTGTTTGTGAAGATAATGGTTTTGCCGTACATACGCCTGGTTCTAAAAGGCATGGCTATAAATCCATTGCTGAAATTGTTTCTAAGTTTAATTGTAATGTTCTTGAAGAAAATACTACTGACGCAGAAATTATTTACCAATTAACCCAGAAAGCAATTAAATTAATAGAGACAACTCAAATGCCTTGCTTTTTATACTTAAAATATTACAGATATTTGGAACATGTTGGAGTTAATGAGGATTTTGATGCTGGTTATCGTTCCAGAAAAGAGTTTGAAAAATGGTATAAAAAAGACCCCATAGATTTACAGAGAAAGAAACTTTTAGAGCTTGGCGTCAAGGAAAAAGAGATAAGGAAATTGGAAGAAGAAATAAGTAATCAAGTTAAAAATAGTATCGCCTTAGCTAAAAAAGCGCCATTGGTTAAAGTTAGCGAGGTTTACAAAGACGTTTTTTATGAGGAAAATTAGTTATTGTCAAGCAATAAACGAAGCTATTTCTCAAGAAATGGAGAGAGATTCTAATGTTTTTGTCTATGGGATAGGAGCGCCTGATCACAAAAAGGTATTCGGGACTACTCAGGATTTAGTAGAAAAATTTGGCAAAGAAAGATGCTTTGACACACCGCTTTCCGAGGATGCTATGACTGGATTTGGATTAGGAGCGGCTCTAAACGGGATGAGACCTATTCATATTCATCTTCGGGTAGATTTTCTGCTTTTGGCTATGAATCAATTAGCTAATATCGTTTCCAGCTGGAGATACGGGTCAGGAGGAAAAATGAAAGTGCCTTTAGTAATAAGAGCGATTATTGGCAGAGGTTGGGGACAGGGTTTTCAACATAGCAAGAGCATGTATTCAGTTTTTGCTCATATTCCAGGATTAAAAGTTGTTATGCCTACAACACCAAAAGATGCTAAGGGGTTGTTAATATCAGCGATTAGAGACAACAATCCGGTCATAGTTATTGAACACCGCTGGTTGTATTGGCAGGAAGACGAGGTTCCAGAAGAATCTTTCACCATACCCATAGGTGAGCCGAATATTTTAAGAGAAGGTAAGGACTTGACGATTGTGGCAATTTCCTGGATGAATATTGAGTCCCTTAAAGCAGCCGAGATTTTGGAGAAAAGAGGTCTATCTATTGAAATAATTGATCCTAGAACAATAACTCCTTTTAACGATGAAGTTATTGTTAAATCAGTAAAAAAAACAGGTAGATGTATCATTGTAGATAATGATTGGCTCCATTGCGGATTTAGCGCTGAAGTTGCGGCTCGGGTCTCTGAAAAATGTTTCGGCAAATTAAAATACCCCATCCAAAGAATAGGCTTTACCCCGATTCCTTGTCCAACGGCAAGACATTTGGAAAACGAATTTTATCCCAATGCGGTTAAAATTATAAGAACCGTTGAAAAAATGTTAGAATTAAGCCCCACTGATTTATCAAAAGAAGATTTTTATAGTCATGAGAGAAAATTTAAAGGACCATTTTAATGTTAAAAGGTAATTATTTAATAACCGGAGCCGCAGGTTTAATGGGTTCAACTGCTTTGTCAAAATTAAGCAATCAAGCCGGAGTTAATATAAGAGCAGTTGACTTGAAAGAACCTAGAATTTCAGCTGATAATATTTCTTATTTCAAAGCTGATTTGAGAGATTTTAATCAATGCAGGGAAGCTGTTAAAGATATTGATTATGTTTTTATGTTCGCTGGTATTTTATCAACAGCTCCTGTAATAGCTAAAAATCCAGTATCTCCCGTAACTTCAAATTTGGTTATCAATAGTCAAATGCTTGAAGCTGCTTATTTTGCCAAAGTAAAGAAGTTTTTGTGGTTGAGTAGTTCTACTGGTTATCCTTTAAAAGAAGGAATTTTAAAAGAAGAAAATATGTTTGATAATGATCCGCCAGATATTTATTTTCCTGTTGGCTGGATGTCGCGATATACAGAAATTTTAGCTAGAATGTATGCTACCAAACTGAAAAAATCTATGCCAATAGTTATTCTTCGACCTACCAATATATATGGTGAATACGAAGACTTTCATTTTGAAACCTGCCATGTTCTCCCAGCTTTAATTAGAAAAGTTGTTGAAAGACAAAGACCTATAGAGGTTTGGGGTAAAGGTGAAGAAAAAAGGGATTTAATTTATAGCGATGATGTTTTTGATGCCTGTCTTCTGGCTTTAGAAAAAATTGATCTTTTTGATGTCTTTAACATTGGTTCTGGCAAAGAGTACAGCATAAACGAACTTTTAAAAATGATTCTGGAAATTGATAATTTTCAAAATTCTGATATAATTTATAATACTTCCAAACCTTCAACAATTAACAAAAGGTCAATAGATTTAACAAAAATTAAGCAGTTTCTTGGATTTAAAGCCAAAACTCCAATCAGACAAGGCATTTCCAAAATGATTAGATACTATAAAGAAAATCCAATAAAGCAAAAACAATATGAGTAAAACAGCGATAATTATCACTACCATTAATGTCCCTAAAATCTTAAAAGATATTTCTGAAAATCTATCTAATTATAAAAAATTATCGGATAGTTCAATATTGGTTATTGGTGATAAGAAAACTCCAGATGGGATAAGAGAGTATTGCGGTAAAATAGCCAGCCAATTCGGGAATGAAATTGAATATTTAGATATTAATGAACAGGAAAAAAACCTTCAAAAATATAAAGATTTATTAAAATTATTTCCCTATAATACGCCAGATCGGGTCATCTTAGGCAATATGATCAGCTATCTAAGAGGATATGATAGGTTGATTGCAGTTGATGATGACAATTACCCAACCCATTATGATTTTGTCGGGTTTCATTCAATAACTGGCAGAGAGGTTGAGTTAAGGTTGATTAAAAATGATTCTGGGTGGTTTAATGTGCATAATGCTTTAGTAGAGGAAAATAATATCCCTTTTTATCCTAGAGGTTTTCCCTGGGGACAAAGAACTCCGGAATCTAGTAAAAAGACGTATCATTCAGCCAAAGTTAAAGTTGTAGCAAACCAGGGATTGGTGCTTGGGGATCCAGACATTGATGCAATCTCACGTTTATTTCATCCGATCCGGGCCGTTGCTATGAAACCAGAATTTGGTTCTCAGTTTGGCCTTTCTCCAGCAACTTGGTCTCCGTTCAACTATCAAAACACATCATTATGTCGAGAATTAATTCCTCTTTACTACAGGCCGATTTCAGCAAAAAGAAATGCAGATATTTGGACTGCTTATTTGATTAATAAGCTTGCTCAGCATTTCAATGATGTTATAACTTTTGGTCAGCCCTTGGTTAAGCAAATCCGAAATCCTCATTCCTTGTGGGAAGACCTAGACGTGGAACTTATTAATAATCGAGCAACTGATTATTTAATCACTATACTAAGAAATGTTAGTCTTTCTGAAAAGACTTACTTCGAAGCCCTTAGGGAACTATTAAGTAAATCTCAGAAAAAAATGGAAGAAATGGATAATATTCCTTTCTTGGAATTTGAGATGATTAAATCCTTCTTTAAAGAATATCAAATATGGTGGGAGATTGTTTCAGAAATAATTAAATAATTATGGATTCAAAAATAAAACTATTGCGATACTGTGATAGAGTTCAAGGTATTTTGAAAGGGGAATTTTTGCCTCCGATAATGGCAGATGTGGATGTGCTCAGCGGTCGTTGTAACTTGGATTGCGAATGGTGTGCTCAGAGAAAAAGCCGAGAAGCGAAAGAAACGACATTTATACCCGTGGAGACTATGAAAAGAATGGGGCCGTTCTGCAAAAAATGGGGTGTAAAATCTTGGAGAACAGCAGGAAATTCTGAGCCAACATTGAATCCGAATATACATTATCTTTTCAATAGCGGGCACGAACATGGTATTGATATGGGATTAATCACTAATGGTGTTTTACTTGATAAGGTTAAAGATCTTCGTTTTCTGACCTGGATAGGGATAAGCTTAGATGCTACTACTGCAAAAACTTGGGCACGATTAAAACGATCCCCAGAGCAGAACTTTTATCGGATTATTGATAATATTAAACATATTCGTAATGATATTCCGAGTCTGGAAATTTGTATTAAATTTATCAGATGGTCTGAAGATATTCATTTAGGGAGAAAAGATTTTTCTCCAAATTCAACAATTCCCGTTGGACAAAAAAATAATTATGCTGATGCCGAAAAGCTTGAGCAATTTGCAAAGGGATTAGGGGTAAAGTATATTTTGCGGGACGCTCTTCCTAAAAATATGGCTAGCCAATATCGATTTGAAAAATGTAGAGCAACCCCGCTTTATGCAACTTTTGGCGCTGACCATAAATTCTATTTATGTTGCGATGTAAGAGATGATTACATTCTTACTAATGATTACACTAAAAATAATTGGCAGGAATTGTTTAATTTATGGGGATCACAAAAACATAAAGATCTTATAGCTTCAATAAATCCCAAAAGATGCAAATTTTGTTCTAAAGAACGGCTTAATGCTATTATGGACAACGTTATTCTTGATGGTAAGCACACTAAAGAGTATCAAGTAAATTTCATTTAAAAAATTATGGATAAGATTAAATTACATCTTGGTTGCGGCAAGATACATATAAATGGGTTTGTTAATATTGATATTAATAATGATCCTGCTGTTGATATAGTAAGCGATGTCAGATATTTAAAAGAGTTTAAAGAAAACACGGTTGATACTATTTATGCTTGTATGGTTCTTGAGCATTTAGGCCGTTGGAATTATTTGCCAGCCCTAAAAAGATGGTATCAATTGCTTAAAGATAGAGGAATTTTAAGGGTTACTGTCCCGGATTTTGAAGCAATATCTGAATATTATATAGAAACAAAAGATTTAGCAACATTATATCCAGCTCTTTACGCGGGTCAGGACAGCCCTAAAAATTATCATTATTGGTGCTGGGATTTTAAGACTCTAAAGAAAGATTTAAAATTAGTTGGTTTTAAAAAGATAAGAAGATACGATCGGAATAAAACAGAACATGCGGATACTCGTGACTGGAGTTTGGATTTCGTTCCCTATAGAGATAAAAATAACAATATCCTGCCAGACAAAGAATGGTTTAAAGGTAAATTTATTGCCTTAAATGTTGAAGCACAAAAATAAAAATCTGACTTCGTCAGAATCTTGATTTGTTAGTGTATAACTACATAATCTTGAATTAAATTATGATAAAAGAAGAGATTTTAAAAAACTTCAAAGAGAAAAATGTCTTAGTCACTGGCGGAACCGGCATGATTGGTCGACAAGTAGTAGATATTTTAACTAAGGCAAGCGCTAATGTTAAGATTGTTTCCCTAGATAAGATAAATGTGGACAAAAGAGCCGAACATATTTTCGGCGATTTAACCGATTTCGGATTTTGTAAAGAAGTAACAAAAGATATGGATTTTGTTTTCCATTTAGCCGGCATCAAAGGTTCAATTAAGGTTACCAAAACAAAACCTGCAAGCTTCTTTGTTCCTCTTTTAATGATGAATACCAATCTATTAGAAGCTAGTCGCATTAATCAAGTCAAAAAAATTGTTTACACCAGTTCTATTGGCGCTTATTCCTCAGCTGAAGTTTTTAAAGAATCTGAAGATTTTGAAGGACCTCCTATGGATATGTTTCCCGGTTGGGCAAAAAGAATGGCTGAATTGCAAGTTCAATCTTACAAAATTCAGTATGGCTTGGATAATTTTGCTGTTGTCAGGCCTTGTAATGTTTATGGTCCAGGAGATAATTTTGATCCTGATAACGCTATGGTAATACCATCTTTAATGTATAGGATTTATCATAAAGAAGACCCTGTTTTGGTCTGGGGCGACGGAAAGCCAATCAGAGATTTTGCTTATAGTCGAGATGTTGCCGAAGGAATAATTTTAGCTCTTCATTATGGAACCAGAGGCAAGTTCGTAAATTTAGGCAGTGGCAAGGGTTATTCAGTTGAAGAGTTAGTGGAAACATTGCATAGCTTCCTTGATTTTAATTATAAATTTGACTTTACCAAACCTTCTGGCTTTCCCAAAAGAGTTATGGATATATCTTTAGCTAAAGAACAAATTCACTACAACCCAACAACTTCTTTATTAGACGGTCTTAAACAAACATGGAATTGGTATATTAAAAACCAAGATGAATATCTAAAAAGAAAAAATTACTTTAAAGAATAATGATTAAAGTATCAAAAACAAATTTAAAAGATGTTTTGCTTATTAAACCGAGTGTTTTTGAAGATTTTCGAGGACAATATATTGAAACTTTTAATAAAGAGCTTTATCAAAAACAGGGGATTGATATTAAATTTATTCAGGATGATATTTCAGTATCAAAAAAAGATGTTTTAAGAGGTATTCATGGAGACAATCAAACTTGGAAATTAATTTCTTGTTTCTTTGGAAAATTTTATCTGGTAGTAGTGAATTGCAATAAAAATTCTAACGATTTTGGCAAATGGCAGTCTTTTATCTTGTCAGACAAAAATAGATTACAGGTATTAATACCGCCTAAGTATGGCAATGCCCATCTGGTTTTAAGCGATTTAACTATTTTTCATTATAAACAGTCTACTTATTATAATCCTAAAGCTCAATTTAGTTATAAATGGAATGACCCCGGATTTAAAATCCTTTGGCCAATAAAAAATCCTATTTTATCCCAAAGAGATAAATTAGATCATTATATTTAATTATGTCTGAAAAAACCGATTATTTTAAAAATAAAAAAGTTTTAGTAGCTGGTGGAGCTGGTTTTATTGGAACAAATTTAATAAAAAAACTATTAGAGTTTGAAGCTCAGGTGCGGGCAGCTGATATTAAACAAAAACTCCAGATTCAAGATAATAGAATAGAATACATAAAAAGTGATTTAACCAAAAAACAAGATTGTCAAAAAGCGGTAAAAGATGTTGATTATGTTTTTATGGTTGCAGCTAATACTTCAGGAGCGGCTGTAATGGAGAAAACGCCGTTAGTTCATGTAACGCCTAATGTTATTATGAACAGTTTGATGCTTGAAGCTAGTTATGAAGCTGGAGTGAAAAAATTCTTATTCATAAGCAGTAATACTGTTTATCCGGTTTCAGACCAATCGGTTAAGGAAAGCGATATGGAATACGGGAACTTATTTTCCAAATATTACTTTGTTGCTTGGATGAAGCAATTTTCAGAAGTGCTTTGCGAGATGTATACCAAAATAAAAAAACCTATGAAGACCGTTGTGGTTAGACCAGCAAACAGCTATGGACCTTATAGTGATTTTGAAAAGGAAACGTCCCATGTGATACCAGCCCTGATTCGGAAGGTTGTAGAAAGACATAATCCAATTGAGGTCTGGGGTGATGGTTTAGATATTAAAGATTTTATCTATGTAGAGGATCTTGTTGAAGGAATGCTTTTGGCAATGGAAAAAATTGAAAATTTTGATCCAGTAAATATAGCTTCAGGTCAACCTTGCACTATTAAAGAAATTCTCAAGATAATTCTTATTGCCGATAATTATCAAGATGTCAAGATTATCTTTGACGCTTCCAAGCCGACGATGATACCGAAACGGCTCATTGACACTTCAAAGGCCAAAAAAATCTTAGGATTTGAGGCGAAAACTTCGCTGGCAGAGGGCATTAAAAAAACCATTGATTGGTACCGACTTAAAATATGATTATCAGTAGAACACCTTTTCGTATTTCATTTTTTGGTGGAGGAACAGACTACCCAATTTGGTATGAAGAAAACGGTGGAGCAGTATTAAGTACTACTATAGATAAATATTGCTATATAACTGTAAGATACTTTCCGCCCTTTTTTGATTATAAGTATAGGACAAGATATGCTCTTCGTGAGGAGACCAAAAGCGTTTCTGAAATTAAACATCCTTCTGTCCGAGAGTGTTTAAAATTCATTAATATTAATCACGGTATTGAAATGATTCATACCGGCGATTTACCAGCTCAGTCTGGAGTTGGTTCAAGTTCTGCTTTTACCGTAGGTTTTTTACATAGCTTATATGCTTTAACCGGAAAAATGGTAACAAAGAGACAATTAGCTCTTGATGCAATTCACATTGAGCAAGATTTAATCAGAGAAAATGTTGGTTCTCAAGATCAAACTATCGCTTCCTTCGGTGGATTTAATAAGATAGAATTTGGTGGGAGCGAAAAGATACGCGTTCAGCCAGTAACCATTAATGAAGAAAAAATAACTTTGCTTCAGAATCACCTTATGTTATTTTTTACTGGCTTTTCTCGGAATGCCTCAGATATTGCCAAAGAACAAATAAAACAAACTCTTTCAAAAAATAAGGAGTTAAAGATAATGAAAGAAATGGTGGATGAAGCAGTTAATATTCTTAATGGTAGCTCCGATGGAATTGGAGATTTCGGCCGGCTCCTTAATGAAAGTTGGAAAATTAAACGTAGTTTGACCAATAAAATATCTAATAACCAGATTGATAATATTTATGAGGTAGGCCTAAGAGCCGGTGCCTTGGGAGGAAAATTATGTGGAGCCGGTGGAGGAGGTTTTATGCTCTTTTTCGCTCCGCCGGAAGTCCAGTCCAAAATAAAAGAGAGGTTAAAAGGTTTTTTATATGTCCCATTCCATTTTGAAAGACTGGGAAGTCAGATAATTTTTCATAGTGTTCAAAATTTTTTCTAATAATTTTATGAATAATAGATTTTTTATCACTAAGGCAATAAAAAATAGCCGAGAAGTAAAAGGGAAAATTTTAGAAGACGAAGAAATTTTAACGACAATTGAAAAGATTGTTGATGAAATAATAAAGGCGTTTAATAATGATAAAAAACTGCTTTTTTGCGGCAATGGAGGGAGTGCGGCTGATGCTCAACATATAGCGGCTGAACTTTCTGGGAAATTTTATTTAGACAGGGAACCCTTGTTTGCCGAAGCGCTTCATGTTAATACTTCTTTCCTAACGGCCGTAGCTAACGATTATTCTTATGATGAAGTATTTAGCCGAGCGGTTAAAGCCATGGGCAGAAAAGGAGATGTTTTAATTGGAATTTCTACCTCTGGAAGTTCTTTAAATGTGATAAAGGCGCTGGAAGTAGCAAACATTATGGGTATGATTACAATTGGCTTCACTGGTAATAGTGGTGGCAAAATGAAAAATCTTTGCCAATTCTTAATTAAAGTGCCTTCAACCGATACGGCGCGAATTCAGGAATCCCATATATTAATTGGTCATATTATTTGTGAAATAGTAGAAAAAGAAATTTTTGGCAGTAAAGATATTAAAAAAATATGAAAGCAGTAATTGTAGCGGGGGGGAGGGGCAATCGTTTGGCTTTTTTAACCAAGAATGTTCCTAAAGCCCTGATAAAAATAGGCGACAAACCTCTCATAGAACACCAGATTTTACTTTTGAGGAAATACGGTATTAAGGAAATTTGGCTGCTTTTGGGCTATTTAGGCGACCAGATTAAAAAATATCTTCAAAGCGGAAAAAAATGGGATGTTAATATCCATTATTGTCAAGAAAAAGAACCGTTGGGAACAGCTGGCGCTCTTAAGCAATTAGAGTATGAAATAAAAGAGGATTTTTTGGTTTTATCCGGCGATATTATACTGGATTTTGATATTCAGAGATTTATCAGCTGGCATTGCCAAAAAAAAGAAAAAATTGTCTCAATTATTGTCCATCCTAATGATCATCCTTTTGACAGCGATCTAGTTGAAGTTGATAATACTGGAAAAATTACATCTTTACTGAAAAGGCTTCATCCTCCAGGAAGTATTTTCCGCAACCTAAGTATTGCTTCGGTATTTATTTTTTCGCCCAAGATCTTTAAATACATACCCTTTGGGATAAAATGTGATATTGAAAAAGACATATTGCCTTTGGTCTTAAAATCAAAAAATAAAGTTTATGCCTATAACACTCCTGAATATTTTAAAGATATGGGAACTCCGGAACGTTTAAGAAAAGTTAAACAGGATTTTCTTTCCGGGAAGATTAAACGGTTTAATTTAAAAAATAAAAGAAAAGCTGTTTTTCTTGATAGAGACGGTGTAATTAACCAAGAGATTGATCAGCTTTCGCGAATAGAGGATTTTAAAATATATGATTTTACCGCCAAGGCGATTAAAAAAATTAATGATTCTGATTATTTAACCATTATAATTACCAATCAGCCAATGATTGCAAAAGGCTTTATGTCAGAACTAGAACTAAACAGAATACATAAAAAACTAGAAACAGAGTTAAGCTTAAAGGGAGCTAAAATTGATGCTATCTATTATTGTCCTCACCATCCCGAAAAGGGATTTATTGGCGAGGTGCCGGAGCTTAAAACTCAATGTGATTGCCGAAAGCCCCAAATTGGCTTAATTAAAAAAGCGGTTTCTGATTTCAATTTAGATTTAAGCAAGTGCCTTTTGGTAGGGGATTCCACCGCTGACGCCAAAACAGCTGAAAGAGCTGAAATTAAGTTTATCGGTGTAAAAACAGGTTATGGCTGCCGGGACAATAAGCACAAAATAAATAAAAAATTTCCATTGTATAAAAACCTGTTAGAAGCACTAAAAGATAATATTTACAAATGAAACTTTTAATTATTTACCACGCGGGATTGGCAGAAGACGCAAAGGCTATTTTTCGGGAATATGCTCGCCAGGGCGTTGACTTAACCGTTATTGTGCCATCTGAATTTTATTCCTTAAGTGGCCGCTGCTTTAAATATAGCCGCAAAGACGATGAAAAAACATATCGTTTTATTCCAATAGACCTTAAAACGGGCTTTAAATTCTTTCGGCTTTTTCAGGCAATTAAACAAATAAAACCAGATGTTATCCATGTTTTAGATGAATATTCAAGCATTTACCTTACCCAGACAATATTGTGCCGGAATATTTTATATGGAAAAAAAGTTCCGGTTTTTACTCATGCTTTTCAGAATATTCCATTTAAATCTCCTCCTTTTGTTTTTGAATTTTCATTAAGATTTTTTAAAAGAATTATATATAAAATATTTTATCCCTTAATTTTTTGGTACCATAACAAGAACGTGAATGGGGTTGCCGGCAGCAATAGCGAGGCGCTTTTAAACGTTAAAAATCTTAATCCGAATGTTCCCACCAGATTGATTTTTTGGGGCGTTGACCTTAAGGAATTTTTCCCAAAAAATCGCGGCGTTTGCAGGGAAAAACTGGGAATTCCCAAAGATATTAAATTGCTTGGTTATTTTGGAAGAATCATTGAGTTAAGAGGGCTAGATAAACTTGTCCGAGCAATAAGCGAAATCAATGATTGTCATTTAATGATTGTCGGCAATGGGGAATATGAAGACCAATTGAACAGACTTATCGCTTCTTTGGGAATCCAGCATAAGGTTTATTGGCAAAACAACGTTAAGCCGAGTGAAATTTTAGATTATTACAATTGCATTGATGCTTTTGTTTTTCCTTCTCAAACCACTCCCACCTGCAAAGAACAATACGGCAGGGTTTTAGTGGAGGCGATGTCTTGCCAGATTCCGATTGTCGGCTCTAATTCAGGGGCAATCCCTGAAGTGCTGAATGGTTACCCAAAACATTTGATTTTAAGAGAAGACAGCATGGATGATTTAGTTGATAAACTGAATAAAATAACTAATTTAAAATTTCCAGAAAATTTTGACGTAAACAAGTTTTTATATAAATTCAGCGTGGAAAACTTTGTTTTTGAGCATATTAAGTTTTACAAAAATTTATTAACAAAATGACCAATTGCCCAATTTGCGATTCACCCGCCTATTTTTTTATTTCCAAAAAAGATAAGTTTGCCAAAGAATATAAATATGTTAAATGTAACAAGTGCGGATTTTTGTTTGATGAGGATCTATCATTGGATAAAAAAAAATTACAGGAAAAAACAAACAATATTTACCAAAAAAATTATTTTGAAACCGTTGATATTGGCTGGAAGACGAGAGGAGACATTGTTTCTAAAAGAATAAACAGATTTTTAAAGATATTTTGTCTTTTGAAAAATGGAAAAAAAATAAATGTTTTGGATTATGGCGGGGGAATGGGTTATATAACTTCTAAAATAAATCCTGATTTTAATGTTTTTTACTATGATAAGTATGAAAAACCAATTTGCAAAGGCAGTTATAAGATTTTAAAAAAACCAATAAAAGCCGATGTTGTTTGCGCCGTGGAATTGATGGAACACATCACAGATATCAAGGAATTAGATTTTCTCAATGAATTGTGTTCTGATGCCTTAATTTTTACCACAGAAGTATCAGACGGCATTAAAAGAAGCCAATTGCCCGAGTGGTGTTATCTGAATCCAGATGCCGGTCACGTTTCTATTTATTCTTTTAATTCGCTTTATTTGTTGGCAAAGAAATACGGTTTTGTTTATTTCTTTTTTCCCTCAAAGTCATTTCATATATTTTTACGCAATCCATTTTTAAACAAGATTAATTTTGTAAAATTGGAATATTATATTTATATTTTTTTAAGAAAAATAAAGCATATTTTTAAAGCATGAAAGTATTTTTTGACGGTAAAATATTATCGTTGCAATCTCGCGGAGGAATCAGCCGGTTGGTTTTTGAATTAATAAAATCATTCAACAGATTTAATGACTTAGAAAAGGTTTTATACAGAGGTTTATATATTGACCAATATCCTTTTGATAAAGAGTGGTTTGCTAAATATTATGGGTTGAAAAGGCCAAGTTTTTTGAATAATCATCTTATCAATCTTTTAGACAATATGAGCATGGAGGCGGCTTATGGTTTTAATGCATCCTCTGATTTGATTTTTCACTCTTTTTATTACCGTATACCAAAAAAACCCCGTGGCCCAGTAGTTGTCCATATTTATGATATGATTCAAGAATTATTTAACAGTAACCAGAAGACCATAAATTTCAAAAAAAAATCATTTGATGCGGCAAATTTGATTATTTCAATATCAGAATCAGCCAAAAAAGACCTTTGTGAAATTTATCCCATTAACCCTGAAAAAGTTATTGTTGCGCATTCTGGCGTAAATGAAACATTTTTTAAAGAAAGGCCTTTATCAGAAAGAGTGGGGAGGCCCTATATGCTTTATGTCGGCAGCCGCAATTATAGTTATAAGAATTTTGACATTTTATTAGATACATTCATCAACAAAAAATACTTTTTTGATTTCAACCTCGTTTTGGTGGGAGGGGAAAAAAGCCTTAATTCCCAGCAAAAAGAAAAGATAAAAAATACCGCAGGGCAAGGAGCCTGGCTTTTGCAGGAATTCTGCGATGACGAGAGATTAATCGGCCTATATTCAAACGCATCGGTTTTTATTTGTCCTTCACTGTACGAAGGATTCGGGTTGCCCCTCCTTGAAGCAATGGCTTGCGGCTGCCCTGTAGTTGCTTCCAATGCTTCTTCTATTCCAGAGGTGGTGGGCGATGCGGCATTGTTATTTTATCCTAAAAATTCAGATGATCTATCTGCTAAAATAGAAACAATTATTAACAACAAGGCCTTGGCGTCAGATCTTATTAAAAGAGGAAAAATCAGGACAAAGCAATTTACTTGGGATGCTGCAGCTGATATAATTTATCAAGGATATTTAAAATTATTATGATTTATTTTATGATAAATTTAAAAATATGAAAATATTAATTACTGGAATAACCGGGTTTGTCGGCTTCCATTTAGCTGAATATTGTTTTAAAAAACCCAATGTTAAAATTTATGGGACAATATTGCCCCGCCATTTTAAAGATGAATTAAAAAAAATAGAGTACATTAAAAATAAAATTGAGTTTTTAAAATGCGACCTTACCCAAAAAAATTCAGTAAATAGAATTCTCAAGGAGTCAAAACCGGACAAAATTTTTCATTTGGCCGGTCAAAGCCAGGTCTCCCTTTCCTTCCAATCGCCAGAAGAAACTTTATTTAGCAATATTATTTCTGAGTTGAACATTTTTGAGGGAATCAGAGAAATCGGGTTAAATCCAGTAATAGTTATAGCCTGCAGTTCAGAAGAGTATGGTTTAACATTCAAAAATGAATTGCCAATGAAAGAAGGCAATCCCTTGAGGCCATTATCGCCCTATGCTGTTTCTAAGATCGCCCAGGAATTATTGGCCTTCCAATATTTCAAAAGTTATGGTTTAAAAACGGTCTTAACCCGTTTTTTCAGCATTGAGGGCCCGGGGCGCGGCAAGGATTTTGTTACCTCTGTTTTTGCAAGGCAAATTGTTGAAATAGAAAAAAGCGGAAAAAAACCTGTGATTTATACAGGTAATTTAGACGCCAAAAGAGACTTTACAGATGTAAGGGATATGGTCAGAGCCTATTGGTTGGCTTCAGAAAAATGTAAATTTGGTGAGCCGTATAATGTTTGTTCTGAAAAAGCCAGGTCGATAAAGTCAGTCTTGTCTTTGCTTCTTAGCAAAAGCAAAATAAAAAACATTGAAATAAGGCAAGACCCCAAAAAAATGAGACCATCGGATGTTCCGATTATCTGGGGAGATTGTTCAAAATTCAGGAAACAAACTGGCTGGAAGCCCGAAATCCCATTTGAAAAAACAATGGAGGATTTATTAAATTATTGGAGAAAATAATATGAATATCTTTAAAAAAATTAGAAAAAAAATAAGAGGCATTGGAAGAAGGATCGGGATTTGCGATGATTTTAATTGGTCTGTTTATTTTGAAGATGAATATTCAAAACAAATTTATGATTTAGAAAAGCAATATACTTTTGTTTTACCCGATGGGAAATATTCTATTATCAATGGAAAAATAATTCTCGATTCGACTCTCTTACCGTTGCATGATAATCATAAAATTTTATATGAAACAATTTATGCCCTAAAACCCAATTCAATATTGGAAATCGGATGCGGCTGCGGAGACCATTTGATAAATATTAAAAAAATATTGCCCGAAGTAAAATTAAACGGAGCAGACCTTTCTCAAAAACAATTGGAATTTTTATTTTCGCGGCATCCGGAATTAAAAAAGCAGGCAAATTTAACAGTCCAAGATATAACTATCCCTGGCTTTAAAAGAGACAAGGTTGATTTGATTTTTACTCAGGCTGTTTTAATGCATATTCAAAAATACAGCCCTTATTTATCTGCTCTCAAAAATATTTTTTCCCTTGCTAAAAAGTCGGTTGTTCTTATGGAGAATTGGGCTCGGCACGACTTTATTGAAGACATCAAAAAAATTTCAAAAGAGCCGGATTTTTCCTGGAATAATGTTTATTTTTATACAAATGACACAGGCAAGCAGATATTATTAATTCTTTCTCCAAAACCTCTAAATGAATTTAATGAATTAAAAGACAATAAAGAATTATTAAAATACATAAAGTAAAAAATAAAATTAATAAAAATTTTATGCCAAAAAAAGTTTTAATTACCGGGATAACGGGGCAAGATGGTTCATATTTGGCTGAGTTTTTACTGCATAAGGGTTATGAAGTTCACGGAGTTATTAGACGAGCCAGTACCTTTAATACCGGTCGGATTGACCACCTGTACCAGGATCCTCATATAAACGGAGTTAAACTTTTTTTGCATTATGGCGATCTTACTGATACTGGCAATATCGAAAGGTTAGTTAATCAGATTCAACCGGATGAAATTTACCATTTAGGAGCTCAATCGCATGTTAAAGTCAGTTTTGAATTGCCAGAGTATACTGCTAATACTGATGCTTTGGGAACTTTAAGGATTTTAGAAGCAGTAAAAAACTCTGGGTTGCCAATAAAATTTTATAACGCGGCGAGTAGTGAAATGTTTGGTTCTTCGCCTCCTTCTCAAAATGAAAAAACCCCGTTTCATCCCAGAAGTCCCTATGCGGTTTCTAAAGTTTTTTCTTATCATATAACTCGTTTTTATCAAGAGGCCTATGGAATTTTTGCCTGTAATGGTATATTGTTTAATCATGAAACCCCACGGCGCGGGGAAACATTTGTGACAAGAAAGATTACCCGAGGAATCGCCAGGATAAAAGCAGGACTGGATAAAAAGATTTATTTGGGAAACCTTGATGCTAAAAGAGACTGGGGTTACGGTCCGGAATATTTAGAAGCAATGTATTTAATGCTTCAACAAGAAAAACCCTCAGATTATATAATTGCTACTAATCAAGCTCATTCAGTCAAAGAATTTTTAGAAGAGGCTTTTAAGTATGCAGGTCTTGGTAACTGGGAATCGTATATTGAGATTGATCCTCGTTATTTGCGTCCAGCAGAAGTTGAGATATTGGTTGGCGATCCTACTAAAGCAAAAGAAAAGCTTGGTTGGCAGCCAAAAATAAAATTTAGGGAGTTAGTCAGAATAATGGTGGATGCTGATTTAAGAAAATTAAATTTAAAAGTGCCAGGAGAGGGAGATAGGATTTTAAAAGAAAAATTTCCCAACAGATGGTGGAGAATTGACTAATAATTATGATAAACTTGACCAAAAAGAAAATTTTAATTACTGGAGCTCATGGTTTTTTAGGCAAGCATTTAAATAAGAATTTGTTAGAGAAAAGAAAAGTTCCCAAAAAGAATCTATTTTTACCAACAGTTGATGAATTAGATTTAAGAAAATGGGAAAATTGCCGAAAAGCTGTTCAAGGGCAAGATATTGTTATTCATTTAGCAGCTAAAGTAGGCGGTATTGGATTTAACAAAGAAAAGCCAGGAGAACTTTTTTATGATAATATTATAATGGGCGTTCAATTGATGGAAGCTGCTCGGCAAGCCGGGGTAGAGAAATTTGTAGCAATTGGCACTATTTGTGTTTATCCCAAATTTACTCCAGTTCCATTTAAGGAGAATGATTTATGGAATGGCTATCCAGAGGAAACAAATGCTCCTTATGGTTTAGCTAAAAAAATGCTTTTGGTTCAAGCTCTGGCCTATCGCCAGCAATATGGGTTTAATGCTATTTATCTTTTACCCTTGAATCTTTATGGTCCTGGTGATAATTTTGACCCAAAATCTTCTCATGTTATCGCTGCTCTTATTCGCAAAATTTCAGAAGCTCAAGAAGAGGGCAAAGATTATATTGAAATTTGGGGAACTGGTAAGGCAACTCGGGGTTTTCTATATGTTGAAGACGCAGCTGAAGGAATTATTTTAGCTGCGGAAAATTATGATAAATCAGAACCAGTAAACTTAGGTTCAGATTTAGAAATTTCAATAAAAGATCTTATTGAATTGATTTGTAAATTAATGGATTTTAAAGGGGAAATTCGCTGGGACAGTTCCAAACCCAACGGTCAACCAAGGCGCCGATTAGATACTTCAAAAGCCAAAAAAGAATTTGGTTTTATTGCTAAAACTGATTTTAAAACTGGTTTGAAAAAAACAATAGATTGGTATCTTAAAGAAAATGGTCAAAAATTTTCTAATCTCAATAGTTACTCCTTCTTATAACCAGGGGAAATTTATTGAAGAGACAATTTTAAGTGTTAAAAATCAAAACTACCAAAATTTTGAGCATTTAATTATTGATGGCGGCTCGACCGATAAAACGCTTGATATTATTAGAAAATATGAAGGGACCTATAATATGAGATGGGTTTCAGAGTCCGATAATGGTCCGGTTGACGCGCTCAATAAGGGCTTTAAAATGGCTAAAGGCGACATTTTTGCTTGGATAAATACGGATGATTATTACGAACCCAATGTTTTCAACGAGATTAATCGAATCTTTCTCGCTAATAAAGACATCGATTTTGTAGTAGGAGATGCTTATTGGATTAAAGAAGATGGCGAGAAGATATTAATTAAAATAAAGAGAAAGGAAATTAGCGTTGATGAATTGGTAAAATACGGTAATTTTATTGACCAGTCAGCTACTTTTTGGACATCTCGTATATTTAAAAAGACTGGTTTTTTAAATACAGAATTAAAATATACATTTGATTATGAGTTGTGGATAAGAATGTTTAAGTTAAATATAAAATATCTATATCTTCAAAAACCCCTTGCCAGTTTTAAACCTCACAAAGGAGCTATATCGTTTGATAATAGAAAAGAGGTTATGAAAGAGATGTATAAAGTAGGTAAAGAATATTCTTATAATAAAAAATTTTTACCGCAAATTATTAAATATCCGAGGGCTAAATATTATAAATTTTTTGATAAGTTCCAAGAGTTGATGCCCGGGTTATATAATTTAATAAAAAAGTATTCATATAAAATTTTGAATAAATTATCATAAAACTTGCTTGTTAAAAGATAATTAAGATGAATGGGTATATTTTATTAGAAAAACAAATTAAAAAAAATAAATGAACAAACCAAGAATCAAAATTGCCTTTTTTCTTCCAAATCTTGAGGGGGGAGGCACCGAAAGAAACGCAGTTAATCTCGTTAATAATCTTAATGGGGAAAAATATGCCGTATCGCTTGTTTTGGGCAAGGCAGAAGGAGTTTTTATTAATGAAATATCAAAAGACGTGCCAATTATTAATTTGAACGCTTCTTACACTTTGGGATTTTTTTTAAAACTGATAAGATATTTTTATAAGGAAAAACCCGATATTTTTATTTCAGCTTTTCCTCATATTAATATTGTCAGTATAATGGCGAGAGACCTTTCTGGAGCAAAGGCAAAAGTTGTAATTACAGAGCAAATTACGGTATCGATCCTTAAAAGGACTGCCAGAAATTTAAGCCGCAGATTAGTTGCCCGTTTTATCCTTCCCTATTTAATAAGATTTATTTATCCTCGGGCTGAAGCGATAATTTGCGTATCTAGGGGTGTTGCTGATGATCTCTCTAAAATTATTCATAGTTCCGATAAAATAGGAGTAATTTATAATCCCATAGCAATCAGCAAAATTGATAAATTGGCTCAAGATTCAGTTGACCATCCTTGGTTTTTTGATTTAAAAATTCCTGTTATTCTTATGGTCGGGCGGTTAAATAAAACCAAAGACTATCTCAATTTATTAAAAGCGTTCAAATTAGTTATTCAAAAAAGGCCTGCGCGTTTGACTATATTAGGTAAGGGTCCGGAAGAGAAAAAAATAAAACTATTCGCTTACAAACTTGGCTTGTCAGATAATATTCTTTTTTTAGGTTTTCAGGAAAATCCTTATAAATATATGAAAAGAGCTTCGGTTTTTGTTCTTTCTTCTTTTCACGAAGGATTTGGCAATGTAATAGTTGAAGCAATGGCTTGCGGAACGCCTGTGGTTTCCACAGATTGTATGTCTGGACCGGGCGAGATTATTGAAAATGGGGAAAATGGTATCTTGGTTCCAGTGGCCAATTATAAAGCTTTAGCTGAAGCGGTTCTTAGGGTTTTGGATAATCCATTTTTAGCTCGTAAACTTTCTGAACAGGGCAAAAAGCGGGCTGAATATTTTTCAATTGAAAGAAGTGTTAAAAAATATGAAGAAATATTTGATAAGTTACAAGAATAAAATAATTTTATTTATACTTATAGGATTAGGATTGATAAGTTTTTTAGATAAAGCATTAGCAATAGGGCTTTTGCTTGTTTTTTTTCTTACTTTAATTACTTTTTTAATTCTTTTGAAAATTGGAATAAAAGACAAAGAACTATATTTAATTCTTTTAATTGCTCTTTTAATCCATTTAGTCGTTGTATCGTTTATTTATTACACAGAATTTAAACCATTTGGTGGCGGTGCAGATTACGATGGATATAATCAGACCGCTATAGAAATAGCCCAGCGGTTTAAGCAGGGAAATTTTTCTTTAGAGGGAATACATTTCGTTAATTATTTCCCTTTATTAATAGGAATTATATATACTTTTACTTTGCCTGAAATGATTGTCGGCCAGTTATTTACAGTTTGGTTAGCAGCTATATCTATTCTTTTCGTCTATTTAATAGTGTTGGAGTTAAGCTTCTCAAAAAAATGGGCTTTTTTAATCGGTTTAATTGTTTGTATTTATCCAAGTTATCTTTATTTTGGAAGCTTACTACTTAAAGATACTTTAATTATTCCTCTTGTTTTGAGCGCATTGTTTTTATTTATAAAGATGATGAAGAATTTTTCCTGGAAGAATTTCTTCATTTTTTATATCATTTTGACTTGCTTAATCCACCTCCGTTTTTATATTGGTTATGCTCTTCTTTTCAGCTTTATTCTTTGTTGGTTTCTGATTTCAACTTTAAATCTAAAAAAAAGAGTTATTTATGGAATAGTAATTATTTTGCTTTTGGGATTTTCACCTCAATTTTTAAGTTATGGTTATTACGGCACAAAAATCTTTAAGGCCTATCTTAATCCAGAAACTATCACTGTTTACAGAGAAGTAGTTTATGTCCCCTCAGGTTCCGCATCGTCAGGTTCCGCATCGTCAGGTTCCGCATCGTCAGGTATTGGATCCTCTTTTGTAGTAAAAACAGGTTTTGAAAAACCCTCTAATTTTGTAATAAAATATTTAGAATCTTTTACTTATAGTTTATTAGGACCTTTCCCTTGGCAAATAAGATATCGACGACAGCTTTTTGCTTTGTTTGAAATTATTCCTTGGTATTTTTTATTTTTTATTTTTATCTTTGGTATAATTGGATCTATTAGAAGAAAAGGATTTTTAAAAACTTTAAAATTTTATAAATTTGCCATGCCTTTATTGGTTTTTGCTGTATTAAGTTTGGGGGCTCTTTCTCTTTTTATAACTAATTTTGGAATTATTACTCGGATTCGAATTCCCAGCTTTATAGCTCTTTTATGTTTGATGTCTCTTGGTTTTAGTAAAAAAATAGGGCATAGGAATATATGAAAAAATATTTAATTGTAGGAGGAGCTGGGTTTATAGGTTCCCACTTCGTAAATATCTTAATAAAACAAGGACATCAAGTTATAGTAATTGATAGTCTTTCGGCTAGTAAAAAACAAAGTTTAAATCCAGAAGCCAAGTTTTTTAAATTAGATATTAATGACTCAGAAGTTTTAAATATTTTTAAGACGGAAAAACCAGATATCGTTTATTATCTTGCCGGGCCTATTAATTTAAGAAGAGAAATTAATGATCCTCTTTTTAATAAAGGTTTGGATGTTTTTAGTGGATTTAAAAAAACTTTAGATTATTCTCATATTTCTAAAGTTAAAAAATTTATTTTTGCTTCTTCTGGAGGAGCAATTTATTCTAAGGCAAAAATTATACCCACAGCAGAAAAAGATTTGACTCAGCCAGATTCTTTTTATGGTTTGGCAAATCTTATTCTCGAAAAACTTTTAGACGAATATTACAAAACTTACGAGTTAAATTTTATGATTTTACGATTAAGCAATGTATATGGACCAAGGCAGTGGGAAAGCGGAGTTATACCGTCTTTTATAAATCAGATTTTAGAAAATAAATCTCCAATAATCAGTGGCGATGGCACACAAACGCGTGATTTTATTTACATAAACGATGCGATTTCCGCATTGTTAATTGCCGGAGAGACTAAAAAAACTGGGATTTTTAATGTAGGTTCTGGCCAAGAAATCAGCCTTAATCAATTAGCTAAAGAAATAGCGAGAATTTTAAACGTAGAAATAAAGCCGAGCTATCGTTTTTTTGAAGAAAAAACTCAAAGAAGTGCTTTAGATTGTTTTAAAATAAAGAAAGAATTAAACTGGGAAATAAAAGTATCTTTAGGGCAAGGTCTTAAAAAAACTATTGATTGGTATGAAAAACATTCCTCTTGATCAAATAAAAATTTGTCATGTGACTACTGTAGATATTACTGTTAGGTTTATAATATTAAATTTTCTTAGATTCTTGCAGAAAGAAAACTACAACGTTTCTATAGTTTGTTCTCCAGGAAAATGGTCACACCTTTTTGAAAAACAGGGTTTTTCTTTTCATAATATTAAAATGACTAGAAAGATTACTCCTGTAAGAGACTTAATATCTTTAATAAAGTTGTTTCTATACTTTAAGAAAGAAAAATTTACTATCGTCCATACCCATACCCCGAAACCCGGCTTGCTTGGTCAACTGGCTGCTAAGATAGCTGGTGTTCCTATAATTGTGAACACTATTCACGGGTTTTATTTTCAAAAAAGAGATTCCTGGGCGAAAAGAAAATTTTTTATTTTAGTAGAAAAAATAGCAGCAAAGTGCTCCGATCTTATTTTTTTTGTAAACAGGGAAGATATGGAAACAGCAATTAAAGAAAAGATTTGTGTTTCTGGTTTAAGCAAATATTTTGGTGGGGGCATTAATATTTTTAAATTCAACCTAGAAAGGTTTTCCGAACAATGGGTTTATCAAAAAAAGAGAGAGTTAAACATAGAACCTGATTTTAAAATTATTGGAATTGTCGGAAGATTAGTAAAAGAAAAAGGATATCTGGACTTATTTGAAGCATTTGAAAAAATTGTTAAACAATTTCCTAAAACTTTACTTTTAGTAATTGGTCCCGAAGAACCCAAAAAGAAAGACAAGATTGATCAAAATATAATTAAGAATTATGGAATTGAAAAAAATGTTTTATTTTTAGGGCAAAGAACGGATGTAGATGAACTTTATCCATTGTTTGATATTTTTGTTTTACCATCTTATCGTGAGGGTTTTCCTTATAGTATTATGGAGGCCTCAGCAGCAGAGAGGCCAATAGTAGCTACTAATATTCGGGGTTGCAGGGAAGCAGTAGAGGATGGGGTGACAGGCATTTTAGTGCCTCCGAAAAATCCCAATAAATTAGCTCAAGCTTTAATTTATCTTTTAGATAATCCAGAAAAATCTAAAGAACTAGGCGGGAACGGGAGAAGGAAAGCTAAAAAAGAATTTGACGAAAGAAAAATTTTTGGTAGAATAAAAACAGAATACCAGCGGCTAATTAAAGAAAAATTGTGATAATTCGTTTAGCTCAGAAAAAAGAAGCTCAGCAGATAGCTGAAATTCATAAAAAAGAAATAAAGAAGGGGTTTTTAAGTTCT
>Ga0265594_1000765_pt1 | contig 26020 bp, 31 predicted proteins | sample saktaG_11_FD_190147 | JGI IMG/M metagenome (GOLD analysis project Ga0265594, IMG submission 190147) | Saline water microbial communities from Sakinaw Lake, British Columbia, Canada - sak_2011_5_24_80m | ecosystem: Environmental > Aquatic > Non-marine Saline and Alkaline > Saline ... | reverse complement strand
GGAGACCCTCTCCTCGAATTGCTCCCATGCGTCCATGTCGACTATCTGGGTCTCGGTGTAGCCGCATGTCCTGCACTTGATAGTCACGTACCAGCGTCTGATAGCGTCGCTAACCAAGAGTGTGTAGACGTTCACGTTCTTGAGGGCCTGCAGCACATCCTGCTCGCCGTAGGTGGCGAGGCCGTCGTCCTCCCCGATGTGGCGGAGGAACTCCTGCACGACCCCCCTCTCCTGCATGTATCGAACCTTCTCGAGGAAGCTGCGGGACCTGTTCACGAGCTCCTTCACGCCCTCGTGGCCCGTGTAGCCTGTGTCCACCGTGGTCAGTATCTTGTCCTTGATCTCGTGGTGGAGGTAGTTGCCTTTCAGGAAGTCTTCTTTGGTGGGCCCCGGCCCCCCGACGATGATGCCTTTGAGGTTTTCGATGTTGAGGAACACGTCCGTCATGACGTTCCCCACCCTCTGGTAGTACTCGTTCAGGTGCATCTCCCTGAGCCGCTCGTACCGCCTAGCGGACTGGCCGCCGGCGCGGGTCTTCCCGGCGACGCCGCTGCTCATGTTCTTCACGATGTCGGCTCGCTGCCCCTTGAGGATGGCTATGGTGGCGTCCTTGGAGTCCATCACGAGGATGCCGTAGGCGTCCTCCGCCTCCAGGATCTCGAAGAGGGGGTCCAGCATGAACCTGTGCTCGCACCTGTAGTAGTAGATCCCTATGGACTCGGGGGGGATCAGGACTAATGTCTGCATCTCGTCGTCTCTCTCGGTGTCGCCCACTACGTTGCCGGCGAACAGCGCGAGGCCGTTCTCGGGGATCTTCTTGAACAGCTTCAGCTGCTCAATGACCTTGGTTAAGGCGTCCTGCACGTTCTTCCTGGTGGTCTTGGATTTGATGTTGACGGCGGTGCCGTACTCGTTCCTGAGGTCCTGCATCACGTCGTGGACCTGCTTCGTGGGCGGGATGTACACCGTCACCAACTCGGTCCCTCGGCCCTCTAGGCTCTGCAGTTTCTCCAGCATCCGCTGGAACCTGAAACGGTCGAGGGTCGAGTTACCGGACATCGAGATTTCACTAAGCAGACTCTCTAACAGGGGGACTGTATTTGAAGCTTCTCATAACCGGCTTATATCGGGCTGAGGACGAGGCCTCATCAAGGGTTGTTGTAGTTGGTAACCGCGTTTCAGCCTTCCACCAGGCTTCCGCTGTGGGTCCCGTCGACGGCCCTCTTGATCTCCTCGGGGTCCCTGCCGTCGATGAACACGACGGGTATCCCAGCCTTCTTCGCAAGCCTGACTGCCTTCAGGTCGAAGAGGCCGTACTCGCCGGGGGCCTGTCTTGTGCTCTCGTTGATGATCTTCTCCAGCTGGTCGAAGGTGAGCTTCTTGAGCTTAACTGCGTCCGCGTGCTTTTTCGGGTTCCTGTCGTAGACGCCGGGGACGTCCGTCGCGTTTATGATGAGGTCTGCGCCCATCTTTTCTGCGAATATGACGGCGCGGTAGTCGGTGCTGCTGCCCGGCCTGTACCCGCCGCCCACCAGTATCTTGCCCTTCTGGGCGTGCCTGAGGTCGGAGCCCCTCTGGTAGATGCGGGTCTGGTCGGCGTGGTCGCCGAGGGCGGACATCAGCAGCAGGGCGTTGACGTGGCTCGCCTTCACCCCTAGGAGGTCCTGGACGTCCCGTGACCCTCCCAGCCGCTTGGACACGTCTATGAAGTGTCTGGCGGGTTTGCCTCCGCCGCACACGACCATGATCTCGTGGCCCTGATCATGCAGTTCCTTTAGGGTCTCAGCGTATGTGCGGTACTTGTCGGGGCTGAGCTTCACGTATGGTTCCGTGGTCTTTCCTGTGAGGAGGCTTCCCCCGAGGCTTAGGGATATCTTCATGGTATGGTTGTGGGCTGTGGGTGTTTATGGTTTTTTTGGGGAACGGTTTTAAGCGGCTCGCCGCTGTATGTTTCTGGGCGCGGGGGTTCCCGAGTGGTCAAAGGGGCGGGACTCAAGATCCTGTAGCTCAGGCTTCCGAGGGTTCGAATCCCTCCCCCCGCACTTTCTTGGTTGTGGTTCAGGGTGTTTTTTGGGGTTGTTTGGGTGTTTTGTTTGGTTTTCTATTTGCTTTGATATGGTGTTTGGTAGTGTACTGCTACTGGTTTGCTACTGTTCTGCTTGTGTTTTGGTAGGTGTTTTAATCTAGGGCTTTTATGTACATGCCGGTTCTGGTTCGGTTTCAGTTGTGATAATGTCCCTAGCGGCAGGGGTATGCTCTCGCGGTCTCTTGGTGATTATTGTAGAATCTGGTGGTCTTTTCTCATTTAGGGTCTCCCCGGTTTATGATGGCAGCTTCGGCTCTGAAGGGGGTTCCGCAGTCTCTTCATGTGGTCCTGATTCTGCCCCGGTTGCTTCCCCTGAGTAGTTGGCCCACGCGCGGTGGTCCGATAAGCCATTAGATAAGGGCGACTCATGCGGTGCTGGGTGGGAGATTAGTGAATGAATAACATAGCACTTGAATACACAGTGAGAGCGCAATTTTTTTGTAATTGTTCCTTACAATTAATAGAGATTAATACAATGATGACTAGTTTAGATAGACAACTCATAATAGTAGAAGAAATGCGGAAGAAATGGGATGAGCTTGCTAGAATATATACCCAGGCTATAACATACCGCAGTTTACCAGTGCAGGAAATTAAAGATAGCATCTCGATACTAACATGGTTCCAGATAAACTATCCAACTTTAGAAGAGGATTTGAAAAATAAATTTAAAATGGATTACTATGTTGCTGGCATGAAATACACAAATATTGATCCAATCGCACAGCTAGTTATGAATTATGGTTCAATGGAAGAAATATGTGCTCATAGGTTTCAAGACGACATCAAGATGTATTTTAGAACTGGACGCAGTTCCTTGAATGTGATTTTTGGCATTTTACAGACTAGGAAGGAACGTGTTGGTGATATCAATATCGATGAATATCTACAGATGAAAGAATTATTTGTACGAAATAAACTTAATAATACTGAGATAACAAAGAGAAGGGCGCAAGTCGAAAAAATAGTAATCCCATTCAAGGAGTTCAAGGTTGCTGAAGAATATTTTACTGAAGCAAAGTCCTGCTATGAATATGGACTTTTTCGAGGAGCTACAATATTAACCATGAGTGCTTTGGAGTCTGCTATCAAAATCGATTATAAGCAAAAAAATGGGGAAGAGTGGGGCGGTAATTTCCTCAGCCTGCTAAATCGATATTTTAATGATTTGAATAGACTCCCGAAACAGTATGTTGATTTTACAAATACATATGTAAAAGTACGAAACGCAATAACACACCCAAAGGAATTCGAGTTTACAGATCTTTTAGTACACACAATTTTAGTTATTGTTTCTCAGTTGTTGATACATTTAGAGAAAAATGTTTAAGTTAATATTACATTATTAGACGAATACATAAGAAGTAGTGAAATATATGATGTTCTAGAGAGTTATCATTACAGAAAGAAAAATACGAAAGTCTGGCCTATGTCTTAATCTCTACTTACAAGGATTAGCGCTAGTCCGCTTAACACGACTACTACGCCTAATATCCTGATGAATGGAAACGAGGGAGATAGTGCGATCACGGCTCCGAAGACGTTTAAAGGGACCCTCTTCGAGTAGGGGATACCGCTGACGTCATTGCCGTTGAGGACATTCAAGAAGAGTACGAGAGAATGAGGAAGCTGGGCGTGAAATTCACCATGGAGTCCACGGAGATGGGGCCCGTGACCGTAGCGGTATTCGATGATACCTGCAGCAACCTCATACAGCTCACACAGGAAAAGTGACAGCGGCTTAGAAAGAGCGCGCGAAGTAAGGCTTCCGAGGGTTCGAATCCCTCCCCCCGCACCAAGAATGAAACCACTGTTTTTTAGAATATATTTAGTCGCTCGGTGTACGGCTTACGAGCCATAGCGGCTTATAACGGGAAAAAATGTCAAACAAAGTTTAGGTACCATCCTTATTACAAGTAGCAGGGGTTATAACAGGGAAAAATTACTAATATTTGGGTTTAAACTCATTAAAATTCAATAAAAAAGGGTCTGGATTATAGAGCCGTCCATCCGCCGTCAACGTATATCGTCTGACCAGTCACATAATTTGAGCCAGGGGACGCAAGGTAGATCAAGGCAGCCTTGAGGTCAATTGGATTACCAACCCTGTTTAAAGGCGTCCTACCAATGATGTAGTTTAAAGTATCCTTGTCCTCAAAGATGGGATTTGTCATCTCACTCGGGAAGAAACCGGGGGCTATGGCGTTCACGTTTATGCCATGAGGCGCCCATTCTACTGCCAACGCCCTCGTCAGATTCACCACTCCGCCCTTCGACGCGTAGTAGGGGGAGACCGTGAAGATGTCACCGACTGCCCCGTAGATGGATGCCACGTTGATTACCTTTCCGTATCTTTTCTTCATCATCTCTCGAGCTGCCGTCCGAGCACATGTGAAGACGCCCGTGAGGTTTACCTCAATGACCTTCCTCCACTCCTCAAGGGGAAGCTCTGTGGAGGGCGCGAGCGCGGACGTGCCAGCGTTGTTGACAATGATCTCCAGTGAACCGTTCTCCTCCACGGCTTTATCTACCATAGCCTTTACATCCTCCTCCTTTGTTACATCGCATCGGAAGGGAACCACATTAACTCCGTATCTCCCTTCAAGATCCTTTGATAGCTCCTCCAGCTTCCTCATTCTTCTGGCTGAGACGACCAGGTTCACCCCTGATTCCGCCAAAGCCTCTGCGAATGTTGCTCCCAATCCGCTTGAAGCGCCCGTAACGATGGCTGAACTGCCCTTGATCTCGAAGCATAGCTGCTGAACACTCTTCGTCAATATGACACCCGTTTAATGCTGAAAATCGGTTAATTATAAACCACGCGTGCGCCGTCACAATCCTACAATCACAAATGAAAACCACACGAGTAGACAGAGGAGGGACTCAGGATCCTGTAGCTCAGGCTTCCGAGGGTTCGAATCCCTCCCCCCGCACCTTTACTATCACAAAACATTGTTCTGAGGTTTAGAAAAAAAGAATCTGAGGCTTAGATAAGCTAGTAGTTTTTTGCGTGGATCTCGTAGTAGCTTCTGGCGTGCTTGCAGGCGGGGCACACCTCCGGCGCCTCCTTACCATGGTGTACATAGCCGCAGTTCCTGCACTTCCACTCCACCACAACGTCCCTCTTGAAGACGGTGCCATTCTTCACGTTAGCCAGCAGCTTCCTGTACCGTTTCTCGTGCTCCTCCTCCACCTCACCTATCTCTGTGAAGGACTCAGCCACGTCCTCGAACCCCTCCTTCTTCGCCGTCTCAGCGAAGCCGGGGTACAGGGTTCCCCACTCCAGCTTCTCTCCCTCGGCCGCGGCTAAGAGGTTCTCGGCGGTGCTCCCTATCTTCCCCGCCGGGTAGCCCGCAGTGATCTCCACCTCCCCGCCCTCCAGGTACTTGAAGAAGATCTCCGCGTGCTCCTTCTCGTTGCCCGCCGTCTCCAAGAATATGCCCGCTATCTGTTCATACCCCTCCTTCTTCGCCACGCTGGCAAAGAAGGTGTACCGGTTTCTAGCCTGGCTCTCCCCTGCGAACGCCTTCAAAAGGTTCTTCTCGGTCATTGAACCCTTCATTCCACTCATCATATCACCGTTCACACTTTCTTCAGATCCGGTAATATAAATACGGTATTGTCCAGAGCCAGTCTGTAACACACCAAAAAACGCTTATAGCAAGTAGCCTGCAATAATCGTCACCCGTAGGCGCCGCCTCCGAAGAAAACCTTTTAAATCTGGTGCCGAGTAAGGAATCCTGTCGGGGTGACTTCATGACAGGTGAATATTTCCTCCGGGCCTAGAGCCGACACGTATCCGACCCCCGAGTACAGAGAAATCCTCGAAAACATCCGAACCCTGAAACTAGAGGTAGCTGTATTCGGCCAGACCAACCCAGGCATACAGCACAACAAGCTCCTCAAACGCTGCGACGCGCTGGAGGAGTCCGTGCGCCGCCACAACAGCCAGCTCAGCCGGCTTGAGCAGGCGCTCATCACGGCCGCAGGCACCAAGCTCACCGAGAAGCAGTGCACCATACTCCGTTGGCTGACGCACCAATACAGAGAGAAAGCCGTCTACACGGTGCTCATCCAGCGGCTCTCAGAGGAGCTGGGGATACCCGAGTCCACGGTACGCTGGAACCTGAAGGGGCTAAGGGACGCCGACCTGATAAACGCCGGCACCAAGGAGAACAAGGGGGTGCCCGTGAGCCTCACCGAAATGGGGCGCATCATGGCCAGCTACACACTGGCCGGTGGCTGAAGCCCCCGTTCCTTCAACCAGCGAAACCGATCCCGTAAGGAGCAATAACCGTATTTCAGTAACCTAGGTAGAGAACCTTCTCTTGTATCTCAGAGCATCCGTGTACATGTTGCCGCCGTGGAACGTCAGCACCGCGGCGTCCCCACGCCAACCGGTTACCCTCTGGTATATCTTCGAGAGGAGGTGGCTGTCAAAAGCGGCGGCCCCGAACATCCTTGAGTACGCTACAGGGGAGCCGGGGACCGGGGGCTCCCTGGCGAGGTCCACCACAGGCAACAGCCCCTCACGAAGCATCTCAGCCCTGACTGCCTTGACACGGTCCCGGCTGTTCGGCGCCCTGGCCTCCCAGAAGACTTGAGTCCCACCGAGTCCGGCGCTTGGCAAGATTGCCGCGACTTCACGGACCTTCCTCTCGTCCACGGCCAGGCTGGGAGGAGTCTGTAAGACGAGCATATCCGAGCGGAGCAGCCGCAGCGCCATCCTCATGCGCTCAAGCACACGGAAGGTCTCCTCGACAGGCGTCAAGCCCAGCTCGTGGGTGGCCCTACGATTGCACTTCACCGAGAAAGTGAACCCGGGGGGCACCCTTCGCCTCCAGGATCTCACCGTGCTCAGCCTAGGCATGTGGTAGAAGGTCGTGTTCACTTCGACGTAGTCGAAGAGCCCTGCGTAGGCCCTGAGCCTATCCTCCTCTTCCAGGGGCAGGTAGGCCCAACCCCCGGTCCCAATCTTCACGGACCTGTTTTCACGGCTAGAGGTGGAACCCGGGGGCTCCAAGACGGGACTGATGTCTCCAACATCCATTACTTGAAGCCATGAGAGGCCCCTTTTATTACGAAGCCGCATCCCGCGGTGTCAGGGAGTCGGCTGAATGACCTAGTGTAGTGCAGGCACAGCTACCCAAAACCCTTTTTTAGCATGATAAGGAGTGGTGTTTTAGGCTATGAGCATGTAGCCGAGGTGTGATGTACGTTTGAGTATAGAAGCCTACATAATGATGAACATAAAGTCCGGTTCAGAGGACCAGGTTTGTGAGGCCCTCACAAAGTACCAGGAAGTGGAAGAGGTCGCGGTCATCTACGGGGAGTATGACGCCGTCATCAAGGTAAAGACATCCGACATGAAGACCCTCGACACATTCATCATCGAGAAGCTTAGGTCGATACCGAATATCTTCCTGACGGCGACGATGCTCATAGCGAAGCAGTACAAGTAGGTGGAAACCCACCGCCCACGCTCTTCTTTCTATCCCCATATCCTTAAATCATGGAGTACACGGCTCATCAAAGGTAGAAAAGAGAGTGAAAAAGGGTGAGAGCCTTTGACCCGCACAGTAGGAGCCAGGTTCCGGGAAGCGTACGCCGAGTCGCTGGCGTCGCTCTCGTTCAACCTGGCCGGCCTGCTGGCCGGCGGCCTCCTCTCGATTTACTTCGGCCTCTTCAAGGAATATAGCTGGGCCTTCATACTCTACCCGGGGATACTGAGCGTCAGGGGAGCCATCGGCGGCCTCTTCAGCGGCAGGGTCAGCACCGGCCTCCACCTCGGCCTCGTGAAGCCCACCGTGAGGGACAACACCGAGTACGCATACATCCTATTCCAGACTGTGATAACGCTGACGCTGCTGAGCAGCGTCTTCATGGCGACCCTGGGTAGCCTTTTCAGCGTGGCGCAGGGGGCCGCCACCCTCCCAGACGTCCTCAGGATATTCATAGTCGTCACAACCACCATGCTGCTCTCCATAGCGCTGATCCCGCCGTTCACCTACGCGCTCTCGGTGTACAGCTACAGGCAGGGTCTAGACCCCGACAAGGTAGTCTACCCCATAATATCCACGGTGAGCGACATCATCGTGACGGCGTGCTACGTCGCCGTCATCAAGGGCACCACGTCGTGGGGCAGGCTCGGCTGGGCACTGTTCACGCTCCTCGACGCCGCGTTCATAGCGGCGGTCCTCTTCATCGTCGATAGAAACAGGGGGAACAGGGACTTCGTCGACACAATAAACCAGTTCCTAGTCACCCTCAGCATCATATCAGTGATTGTGAACATCACAGGCTCCGCCCTAGAGAGGATAACGAATACCATCGGCCGGAGCCCAGAGATATACATGGTCTACCCGGCTCTCATAGACACCGTGGGCGACGCCGGTAGCATCGTCGGCTGCACAGCGACGACCAGGATGTTCCTAGGCACGCTGAGCCCCAGGATGTCGGCCATGAGGGAGCACTCGCAGGAGATACTGAGCACATGGCTCGCGTCGCTTACCATGTTCATAGTCTATGCCACAGCCTCGGGCGTCGCGTACGGAGTAAAAATCATCCCAGGGCTGGCGCTGAAGCTCATCATATTGAACATATTACTGATACCCATCATAACTGTGGTCGCCATGGCGACGGCCATCGTGACGACGCAGAGAGGACTGAACCCGGACAACTTCGTGGTCCCCATAGAGACCTCTGTCTCGGACGGTTTAACGACGCTGGCTCTATATGCGGTGCTGACGCTTCTCCGTTAGGCGGGATGCGTAAACTTTATTATTCTTCGCCTTGTCCTAGACTCTACGCCTGCCCTGGTAGTATAGTCCGGTCCAGTATGCTCGGCTGTCACCCGAGCGATCCCGGGTTCGAATCCCGGCCAGGGCGCCACCACCACAAATACTTGACTCAACTAGTCATTCTCGGGTACTGTCTCTCAACTAAGTTTTTTAGTCAGTATCAGTACTGGTGTATAGAAACAGAGAGAAAGCGGACGTAGGAAGTGAAAGGATTTGTTCATGCCTAGAGCCTATGACAGGGCCATAACCATATTTTCGCCGGAAGGTCGGCTTTACCAGGTCGAGTACGCCCTCGAGCTGGTGAAACGGGGTGCCCCAATAGTCGGGGTCGCCTGCCCCGAGGGGGCGGTGCTAGCCGCAAACGAGACCCCGGAGAGCGACCTAGAGGACCCAGACTACTTCAGGAAGATATACCAGCTCGACGACCACGTCGCCTCGGCCATCGCCGGCCTCAGCAGCGACGCCAGAGTGCTCATCGACCAAGCCAGGGTGTACTGCCAGAGCAACAAGCTCCTGTACGACGAGTCCGTTGACATCGAGGTGCTCGCCAGGAGGCTGGGGGACCTTGCCCAGGTATACACGCAGCACGCCGGCGTACGCCCTTTCGGCGTCAGCATGATCATCGCGGGGTACGACGCCACAGGCAGCCGTGTACTGACCACCGATCCCAGCGGAGCCTACAGGGGATTCAAGGCCACCGCCGTCGGCAGGAAGAACGAAGAAGCCAACCGGCTCCTCGAGGAGAAGTACAGGGACGACGTGCCCCTAGACGATGCCGTTAAGCTGGCAATAGAGGCGGTGAACGTGGCGTCCGACACACCCGTAACGTCCAAGACGGTCAAGGTCGCGGTGATCCCGGTGGAAACCAAGACCTTCAAGAGACTGACCGAAGAGGAAGTGGATAAGCACCTCCAGTAGGAGGAGGCTCAACCATGAGCGCCAAGTACACCCTTGTCCGCTACCAGACTGGTAGCGAGAAGTTCGAGATAATGGTTGACCCAGACAAGGGATTAGCGTATAAGAGAGGAGAACCAGGCGAAGTACGCAACGTACTCCTCGTAGACACCATATTCACTGACGCCAACAAAGGAGAGAAGGCGTCAGCGGAGAAACTGGAGAAAGCCTTCGGGACCAGCGACCCCTTGGAAGTCGCTGATATCCTCTTCGAGAAGGGGATCTTCCAGTTGAACACCCAGCAACGTAGGGAGATGATGGAGCAGAAATGGAGGCAGATAATCCACATCATCTCACGCACCTACGTCGACCCCAAGACCAAGCTCCCTCACCCTCCGGTGAGGATAGAGAACGCCCTCGAGGACGTCAGGGTCCAGATAGACCCCCTCAAGGACGCGGAAGAGCAGGTGAAAGACGTGGTCGACGCGCTGCGGCATATACTGCCCATGAGCAGCGACAACATCCAGATAGCCATAAAGGTCCCTGCCGAGTACACGGGAAAAAGCTACGGGATAGCTAAGGACTTCGGCGAGATAAAGAGGGACGAGTGGCAGTCGGACGGCTCATGGATAGCAGTGGTGGAGCTGCCGGCGGCCATGCAGGTGGAGATGCTAGAGGCGCTGGGGAAGTCAACCCAGGGCAACATCCAGTCGAAGATAGTGAAGTAGAGAAGGAAGAAGAGATTGAGCGTAAAATTCGAGACACGTGACATAGTCGTCCCAGGCGACCTGTTATATGAGGGCCGCATCAGGACGGGGGAGAACACGTTCAGGAGCGAGGGAAACGTCTACTCCAACAAGGTGGGGCTAGTCAACTACAGCAAGGACCGGGTATCAGTGATCGCCCTTGAGGGCACTTACACCCCGCTCGTGGGGGACCTGGTCGTGGGTATGGTTAGTGACATCGAGCTGGGGCAGTGGGTCGTCGACATCAGTACCTCGGTGAATGCCATACTGACGATGCCCGATGCCATCAACAAGTCGTTCAGGACCAACTTCGACATGACTAGTGTGCTGGACGTGGGCGACGTCGTGGTAGCTAAGATCGTTGACCTCGACAGACGCAGGACACCCATTCTGTCCATCTTGGGCAGGGACCTGGGAAAGGTCCACGAGGGCTTCATAATGAAGATAACGCCCTCTAAGATACCCCGACTCATCGGGAAGAAGGGAAGCATGATCAACATGATCCTCAGGGGTACCCGGTGCCAGATCACCATAGGTCAGAACGGAAAAATACTGATCAACGGCCGGAACCGGGAGGACGAGGAGCTAGTTGTAAAGGTAATCCACAAGATCGAGACGGAGGCCCACACATCGGGCCTCACCAACAGGATCCAGGAGTACCTTAGAACGATTAAGGAGGATAGAAATTGAGTAAAACGACTAAAAAGAAAACCACTAAGAGGAAAACCTCTAAAAAGAAGTGGGCGAGAGTGGACGGGCGGAAACCCGACGAACTCAGACCCATACACATTGAGAGCGGAGTGATTCCCAACGCAGACGGCTCCGCCTACATCGAGATGGGCCGCAACAAGATCATCGCGGGAGTTTACGGTCCAAGGGAGATGCACCCTAAACGGTTCAGCAAACCCAACATGGGGATACTGAGATGCAGGTACCACATGGCGCCTTTCAGCGTCGACCCGAGGCGTTCGCCGGCACCCTCGAGGAGGGACCAGGAGATCAGCATGGTCATGACGGACGCCATCGAGCCGGCGCTCTTCCTCGAACGGTACCCGCGGAGCGTCATAGACGTCTTCGTAGAGATCATAGAGGCCGACGGGGGCACACGATGCGCGTCCATAAACGCAGCCGCAGTGGCCCTAGCCGACGCGGGCATCCCCATGAAGGACTTAGTGTCATCGTGCGCCTCAGGCAAATACGAAGGCAACCTGATCCTTGACCTCGGCGACTACGAGGACAAGAATGGCGAGTCAGACGTCCCCGTAGCGTACCTGCCCAAGAATGACCAGGTGACCCTGCTACAGATGGAGGGCATCATGACCCAAGATGAGACTGAAAAGTGCATCGAGCTCGCCATCGAGGGATGCAAGCAGATCTATGAGATACAGAAGGAGGCCCTGAAGAAGAAGTACGGGATGGTCGAGGACGCGGAGGAAACTGAAGAGGCTCCAGAGGAAGAGGAACCAGTCGAGGAGGCTGAAGAGGCTCCAGAGGAAGAGGAACCAGTCGAGGAGGCTGAAGAGGAATGAGCAACAACATAGTATCCCGACTTAAGCGGAAGAAGATCGTGGACGTAGTGGCCACAGGGAAAAGGATGGACGGCAGAGAGCTTCTGCAGTACAGGGACTGGGAGATAAAGACCAACTTCCTCGCAAAGTCCGAGGGATCGGCGGAAGTGAAGCTGGGAAAGACCCACGTGGTGGTTGGGGTTAAGATCGGCATAGGCCACCCCTTCGAGGACACCCCCGACGCGGGCGTCATGATGGTGAACGCAGAGTACACGCCCGTGGCTCACCCGACGTGGGAGCCGGGCCCACCACCGAAAGACGCCATAGAGCTTGCCCGGGTAGTCGACAGGGGCCTGAGGGCCGCCGAGATAATCAACATGGATAAGCTCGGCCTCATCTCGGGCGAGAAGGTCCAGATGATCTTCGTCGACCTATACGTGCTGAACTACGACGGAAACCTCATCGACGCGTGCTCCGCCGGGGCGCTGGCCGCGCTCACCACAACGGAGGCACCGGAGTACAAGGTATCGAAGAAGGGTGAGATCGAGAAGACGGATAAGACCGAGAAACTGAAGCTGAGGGCTCACCCCCTCGCCGTCACGGTGTGCAAGATAGGCGACTCCCTCATAGTTGACCCCACGTACGACGAGGAGGAGGTCAAGGACGGCAGGATAACCATCACCGTAGACGAAAACGGCAACCTTAATGCCATTCAGAAACGCGGCCCAGTCGGATTCACCTTGGACGAGATAAAGAAATGCATAAATATCGCGTCGGAGAAGGCGGCAGAGATAAGGGCTATAGTATTGGCGGGCGAGTAATGGCAAAGAAGAAGAGAAAGAACATCGGAATGCGGACGAGGGGCGGAGCCACTCTCCGTAAACGCTACGGCAGGATAATGGACACGGTTAGGGCGTACCACAAATGCCCCAGCTGCGCCAGCCCATCCGTGAGACGCGTCAGCGTGGGCCTCTGGAGCTGCAGGAAGTGCGGATACAAGTTCGCCGGAGGAGCCTACACCCCATCGACCAGGCTGGGCCAGGCCTCCCACAGGATACGCGCCCAAGCCTAATTTTTTAAAACCTTTTTTAAATGAAAATGTTCAACGAAGGCCTCATCAAGAAAGCCTCGGCGGAGATACATGTCATGGTGCCCGAGGAATTGGTTGAGGCGGTCATAGACGCATTGAGGCCGGAGGTCGAGTCGCCTTCCTCTGAGAGGTCCAGCACAGATGTCCGAAGGGGCGTGGACGGGATAGTCATATCCACGGAGGCAAGCGACACCACGGCCATGAGGGCGGCCGTCAACAGCTATCTCCGCTGGGTCCAAGGCATGCTGAACATGCTCTCAAAAATAGAATGAAGCCCCCTTGGGAAATTCTTTATACTGAGCACCGTCGAGTTAAATGAACCATCAAAGGTGAAAAGTTTGAGGAACGAGTTAAAGAGAAGGCTCAAGGCCGATGACCAGCTCTACGGCACATGGATCACCCTCGAGGCGCCCATAGTCTCCGAGATGATGAGCACCCTAGGCTTCGACTACTTCGTCATAGACACCGAGCACGCGCCCCTCGACATGAGGACGGCGCAGACCCTCATGCAGGCCATGCACCCAACTACAAAGACCACGCCCATAATCAGGGTGTGGTGGAACGACATCGTAGCCATCAAGAGGGCCCTGGACGTCGGAGCCTACGGAGTCCTAGTTCCGTGGGTTAACAACAAGGAAGAGGCGGAGCTGGCGGTCAAGGCCACGAGGTACGCCCCAGACGGGCTCAGGGGCTGCGGGCCCAGGAGGGCAGCCATGTTCGACCCCGACTACTTCAAGACGGCGGACAAGGAGATAGCCGTCATCGTCCAGATCGAGACCAAGAAGGCGGTCGCCAACATAGAGGACATCTGCAGCGTGGAAGGCGTGGACGCGACCTACATAGGCCCAGCCGACCTCTCGGCCAGCCACGGGCACCTGGGTAACATGAGCCACCCCGACGTGCAGAAGGCCATCGACAGGGTGTACGACGCCACGAAGGCGGCGGGCCTCGCGGCGGGGATACATCAGGGTTCCGGCAGCGCCATCAAGAAGCGCATGGAGAAGGGGTACAACCTGGTCACCGTGGGAAACGACCTCATCTACATGTGTTATGGGGTAAATGTTTATAATTAGGTAAGTCTATGGTTTAATTACGAAAATGGAAAACAAGCAAGACCTAGCAGACACCTACAGCAGCGTTAACAAATGGAAATCAAAAGTAGCCAAATCGACATACAAAAGTTACATCGATCATCTCGTCCGCTGGCTCAAATGGCTAGAGACCAACGGCGGCAGATTCGCCGGTCTCTCCCCGGACGAGCTAATTGAGGCACAGAGACAGACAGACAACGGCAACGAGTACGAGATCCTAGACCTGGTGCAGACCTGGGCTCTGGGCCTCGAAGCCTGGCGATACACATCTAAGCAGTCGGCCTACGCCTCAATTCGCAGCTTTTTCATGCACAACAGGACCGAGCTACCCCAAGACAAGGGCTTCAACATACGCAGCGACACGGAGCCGACCAGGGGCCTACTATCGGCAGAGAACATACGGGACATGGTTCTAAGCAGCAACCCGGTCTACCGGGCCGTTATCCTCTCGATGTTCCAAGGCGGCCTAGACTTGTCGGGCTTCATCCACTGGAACCTCAACGGCTTGAAGGATCTACGGGAGCAGCTGCGAGAAGAGCCGACCCTGGTAAAGATCAGGCTACCCGGCCGTAAACGGGACCGTAACAAGACACCGTACTACACCCTGATCGGCAAGGACGCCATCGACGCCATAGTGGCCTACCTACCTCACCGGCCAGACGGGACAGCCATCTTCTACACAAAATCCGGCACCCTTCAAAGACCCATGCCCATCTCCAAAAACTGCCTTCGGTTATACTGGATACGACACTTGGAAAAGATAGGGCTGATCGACAGATCAAAGAACACCGAGGGCAAGCGGAGAAGGTACGGCTACAACCTGCACGAGATGAGAGACGTTAGATCAAGCCTCTGGGAGAAGAGCCCCGCCAAGGTAAGCGTCTCCGAGGCTACAATGGGCCACCGGGTAGACCCGTTGCGCTACCGAGACCGCAGCTTCAATGATGAGAAATGGGTCCGCACCGAGTACAGTAAGGCCGTAGGTTTCCTCAACATCATGACCGACACCCGGCCCTACGGCCTCGTCGACGGCGACAGCATCCAGGCCCTCCAGACCAGGGTAACCGAGCTAGAGAGAGAACGAGACGGGTTCCAAGAGCAGAGCGACTATAGCCTCGGGAGACTCGAAGAGGCAGCAGTACCGCTTTATCCAGGGGATCCAGCCGCCGAGAGAAGACAGCTTAAGCTAGACTTTGCAGACGCCGTACTCAGCAACCGAGAAGCCGACGCCCAAGCCCTAATGGATAAGATCTTCGAGATGGCTAGGCGAAAACCAGACATAGACTCCATTTCCTAATTTTTCTTCAACTCTACGAAGAAGATTTGAGTAAATACCCTATACTAAATGCTTCAGAAAATTCACCGTTTTAAGTAAAACTGACGTCTACATGCGTATCTGCGCTCGCTTGTACACCTGTGCAACTAAAGTTAGTATAGTTGAGGTTTCGATACCTTCATAAGTTTAGTATCGTTCACTAAATACTGATGGTTCTAACCAAGAAGCAGAAACAAACACTGGATTTAGTAGGGAAACTCAACCATAACAGAGACAAAACCGCAAAGACACTAAATGTAGACCCCAAGGTTATCGACAACAGGCTGTCCAGGATGTTTCAGGACTTCGAGGAACTCATCGACGCTATGATCGAGTATTACCCTGTGTTCGCTCGTCGACTCAAATGGAGCAGGAATGAACCCTACTCGAAGTGCCGAAGGCTCGCCCGTCTCATCAAGAAAGAAGGTTAATCCCTGGTTTTCATGACTAAAACCCCGGGTGGGGAAGATGGCCTACCCGGTCTCCTCGACACAAGGAAAAATAAAATGGAAATACAAGCAATCAAAAACCTGAAGAACAGAGCAAAGCTAGTACCACTCACAACACTCCTGATAATCGCCTGCGTCAGCGTCGTTGGCGTCGGCGCCCTGGCGCGATACCTGTTCATGGTCCCCGCCGTCATAGACCTAACCGTGACAGACAACCCCTATGCGGTAGCTCTCATCAGGGACTCGGCTCCGGTAGAGTTGGTCGAGTTTGTAGGCAGCTGCTATGAGGATGATCTCATCGACGTGCAGGTTGAAACTTTAAGCTACTACTTGGACACGCTCAATAACCATGCCGGGATAACCGTCTACGCCTACATCGACGTTGAAGGGCTTGACGAGGGCACAATAGAGGTACTTTACAGAGAGAATGAAGAATGGATCGTCGTCGACACACTCACGCCAGAGGATCAGCTAGGATCCTTCGCCCTAGAGTACACAAACGGCATCGTCCGCAAAAGCATCAAGTTCAGGTTTGTCTCAGGCGACCCCACTTCAATGGAGCTTATCTTCAAGTTCTTCGGTGAGGACGCCCCCCGGGTTTAAACCCACCCATTTTTTTTTCCGAGGAGTGAACCGAGCATAAACGTCATGAGACGGTGTCGAATCTGTGGGAATGTTTATCTAATTTCTGAGCGCGACGATGGACGAGGTAGAAAGCCCAGGTACTGCCCCGATTGCTACCTCCGAATGAAGGCAGGCCTGCCCCGAGGGTCCATGCTGCCGAGCAGGATCATGCTGAAGGTGAGGAGGTGAAACAGATAGATAAAGAGAATCCGAATAACTTGACAGAAGAGGAACATGATATACTTAGAAACCAGAAGCCGAGAATCGTGAAGACTAATCTACTAGACTTGAACGGTAATGCATTCCATGAGATGATTGTGTGTCTGATTGAAGCAGACAAAATAACTTCTAGCATAGAAAAGAACATTCGTTGTAAAGAGACCAAATACCTCGATTGGGGTCTCATGGCCGATGATTTGATGAACCTGAGAAAAGCTGCGAATGGTGCCTATTTCTGGAACGAGGTTAGAGGACTCACCGGAGGCTGCTTTTACCCCAGAAAGGAATTCCTCAAGCTTAAGCTCACTAATGACAGCATAGACTTCGACCAGCACTCGACGATGAGGTGACAAGTCTCAACAGTGTTGTCCTGAAAACCGGTAACATGACACGCTGGTTTTAAACCTTCTACCACTCTATTATAGACGGGTTAGACGCCGATGTTAGCTAATACTGTAGATAGCCGAGACTTGCCTCTCTACCGCAAGGTAGAGCTGATCCGGGGCGAGCTCGATAAAAGGTTTCCAGGACACAAGATCGAGATAAGATCTTGGCGAAATAAGAGAGACGAGGGCATTTGGATCGAGTGGGAAGACGGGCCCAGCCTAATAGAGATGTTGCAGACCGGGCTCAGAGAGAGGTATGGCCTGGTCTTTCTCAGACTACCAAGCTGCTTCGTAACGTACAATCGTAGATACTCTCTCAAGGCCCTGGAGACGACCCGCACCGACAGCCCGTACAGGTCCTACGACTACGCGCTCTTAGCCGAGACCAGCTTCGATCCCGACGGGAAGCCGGTGCATGGTCTCCTAACAGACACCTGGAGGGATAATGAATCAGGGGATTGATCGTTAATCAGCGACACTTCGACCAGATCAGGGCCGGAGAGAAGACCCAGACCAGGCGAGTTCACGTCCGTCCTTTTCGGGTCAGCGAGATCCTAAAGCTGAAAAGAAGCTACACGACGTATTGGGGCCCGACCATGATCAAGATAACCCGGGTTCGAAGAGAGAGGCTCGGAGACTGCACCGAGGCCGACGCCCGGGCAGAGGGTTTCCGGTCTCTAGAGCACTTCAAGAGGATGTGGCCAATCTATACAAAACAGCCCTGGGACGACGATCTCAGCGTCATAGTCTACGATTTCGAGACGGTTATTTAACTGTACAGTTATCTCCAGACCTTGACCCCTTGTTCATGAAGATAGGATGCCGCCAGGTCAGCGACATCTGAGCCCACGAACGGGATCTTCAAAGCCCTGACCCGGACCATTATCTCTGGGTACCTGATCTCGCGGTGCTGCTCCTCGGTGAACTCGTCCAGGATGGCCTGACTGATCTGCTCAGCGACCCTGAATTTTGGGCTCAACAACTTGTGGTGGCGTCGCAATGCTGCCGCTATCTCCTCTACCTTCGAGATCTCTGTAGACCAGATATTGGGCCGTGGGCCTCCTCTGGTCCCCGACTGTTTCGGGGCTTTTAATGCAGGAACAATTAGACCGGCTGAGCGCAAACGCTTTAAAGCTCGATAGACGGTTGACTCAGGCAGATTTAGGTCACACTGAAGCGCCCAACTTGAGCCAGCGCCATGATGAAGAACATAGAGCAAAACCGCGCTTGTCGACGGGCTCGAGAGGGCTACCGAGACAAAGTCGGTGAGCTCCTGGATGCTCTTTAACGTCGCCCCCAAGTCGGCCCCGGGCTCCATCAAGTCTTTGAACAGCCGGAGGTAGCGCTCCAACCGCTAATCACCCGGAGATATGGCCGAGCTCTGCTAGCATACGTATGGCCTTCTCGGTGATGGTGCCACCTCGCTCGCTCGAAACCAGGTCATACCTCTTCAAGACATGAATCTCGGTCTTGGTCAGGTTCAGTCCCTTAAGGGCGTCTTTACCATTGAGCATTTGAATTAATTCGTCTGCGAAGAAAGAGACGGCGTTCTCTGTGTTGAGTTGTTCAAAGGTCTTACCTGTCTCCCTGAGGATCCGGTCGCTCAGCGCCTCCCATTTCGCCTGTGAGAGCATAGGTTTACGTGGGATCATAGGCTTGGGGTTCTTACCTGGCCTGCCTCGAGGCCGCCTCAAAGATGGCCCTCCAGGTACGCCTCTGATCTCAACATTTTCCTAACAATTTTGATGGTTGCCTCTTTGTCGATTTGAATGAAAGCATCGAACAGCGCCATCGCCGGGGCCATAGGAACAGGCTCAGGCTCCAGGATAACAGGCTGCTGAACGAGGGGCAGGATGCCCATGATGTCTCTCTGCTCTGCTCGAAGGGCCCTGAGCTCCGCCGAGACAGTGGCCTTCATGCTAAGGCTTACGTGTTGGGCTGAGGCGCCTTCAAGTTCACCCTGTTTGAGCGCGTTGTCTATCAGCTGGGTAGAGATCACGGTGTACACGTCGCCCAGCGCCACCAATTTAAGTATCCACCCGTTGATGCCCTTCCGTCTCTGCCAGTCCCGCCACATCGTCTTTTCGTTGACACCATACTTCTCAGCCAGGATGGGGATGAAGGTCTTGGGCTTGACGTTCATGCGGGCCGCTTTGAGCATTTCAAGTCTGCGCTCCCTCACAATTTTTTTCACGGGATTCCCCCAGACGACAAATTCTGTCGCCAATAATTAGGTAAGGATAGGTATGGAAGCTTTAAAAGGCTTTTTAAGCTATATTATACCTTAAATTACCGTATTAGGTTAAAATATCATTGCGTCTAGGGTGCATTGCAGGGGCCGAGACTCAAGGCTCGCGGTGTTGGCCGCCTGATCTATCAGTATCCCGACTTTCACCAGGTTGGTCACGATGTCGTTGGGATGGAAGCCCATGTTTCTTAAAATGCTGTAAAGTCTAGAGAGACGTATCTCACCGCCAGGCTCGGCGCTGATAATGTCGTTTACCATCCGGGTGAACTCCCGCTTGGTTATGGCCTCTTTAGACATAGCTGCATGATTAGGTAAATGTCTGGTTTAATAAGATTATCTCAAAAATAGGTGATAGAGTATGGTAATAGGGGATAGAGTATGGTGAAAGTGGTATTGTTTGGGCGGCCAAGACTAAAGGAGAGGAAAGCCCGAGTAGGCCGCCCAGGACGAGACGACGGGGAGCTACTCCGCTGTCTCGTCCAACAAGTTTTAGTCTAGGGATCTAATAAAAGGTTGTTGAGAGTGGGTCCCGGCGGAAGGTGGGCCTGTTAGCGACAATCAGGGGTGTTTAGCCTTCTCGCCGGGTCGCGCATGTCTACCGCCACACCTTGACTCCTTTCTTGTGTAGGCCGGTGGCGGCTACGTTTGTGACTTCAATTAGTTCCCTGTTTTTGAGGTCAGGGTAGAGCTCTCTTACCTTCTCCTTGATGACTGTGTACCGTATCTCCGTGAACCTCGGTAGTAGTGTCTGGACGACAAGATCTGAGAGGGGCGTAGCCCAATATTTCTCCTTGAGGTCCCGGGTCTCCTTGGTCTCCTTGTCTCGGATGCCCTTGTAGGCTAGTGCAGCCGTCGATTCTCGGGTCTCGTCGAAGTTGAATGTGACGCCGTAGATAACTGGCCTCCTGGTCCCCACGCCCTTGATTTTCCCCTTTTTCTCTATGAGCCCCGCTTCTATGAGGTTGTTCAAGGTGTGAGATACAGTCTGGCGTGAGATTCCTAGCTTAGATTGAAGCTCCTTGCTCGTGAATGCCCTGTTGATGAAAGCGTAGTTGGCTATCTTTGCGCCGAGATCCCCGGTGTAGATTGTCAAGAGGCGTTTGACTTTCTTCCATTTCTCTCTCTCTATCTCTTTTACTAAATTATTATTATTATTATTATTATATATTGTAGTTGTCAAACACCATACGACAATCTCTCGCCACATATCGTAGACAGGGGAGACATCAACCTCAAGCCTGAGCTCTTCGTCGGGTCTCGTCTCGTTCATCTTATTCGACCTTCATGAGTTGCTTCTTTTCTTCGCGGAGGATCTCCAGGGCCTGTTTTCTGCTATAGCCTTCAACAACGAGATCTAGAGCTCGCTTCAGGCGTTTACATTGGTACTTGGCTATCGGTGAGTGATCTGTCGCTGGGAATTCTTGGTTCAGTCGACGCATGAACTGAGCAACAAAGGTCTGCTTATGTAGCCCGGTCATGGACGGGTTAGCTGGCTCAGGTAGCCCCGGCTCCCGCATCTAGACCAGCCCCGGCGTCCTCGGCTCCATGTCGTCCAGGTCCACGTCCATGAGGCTGATGATCGCGCCCCGCTCCTCAAGTTTCTCGCCGATGTGGGCGATCATGAGCTCCTGGATGGCCTTCTCTAATCGCAAAAGCCGGTTCTCTAGCTCCACCTTCGATCGCTCCACCTTCGCTCTCTCCTTCTCGGACATAACTACTCCTCTTCCTGTTTCTTGCCGCCGGGGATCGTGGCCTCGACGCCGTAGTTATTGAGGCTCTGGTTCAGGTCGTCCTTGGGCTTAGGCGGCCAATCGTAGACCTCTCCGAGCCTGATCGTCAGCGGCGGCAACTTTAGGGGCACCGCCTCGGGCTCAGGCTTCACCTGGCCGCCATGAAGATCGAGCTTGTAACGTCCTTGCCGATCAGGGCCCCATGAGTAGGCGTCACTGAGCTTCCCCACGTCGACGTTAGGGTACATGTCCGCCTCGATGCTCGGGTACTCCCGGGGCGGCCTATTTGTCAAGAGGGTCTTGACATCCTCGTCTGACCATCCATCCAGTTCAAGACAGGTCTCGATACCTCGCCTGATCTCTCTGACCAGGGCATCGGCCCCGGCTTGCTCCTTCTCCCTGTAATGAGCCCGTATCACCCGGGCCGCGTCAGCCTGACGTCGACGCTTCTCCTCAGCCTGCGCTTCCAGGTAATCTGTGAGATGCTCCTTTAGGGCCTCGCCTCGCTCGTCTTGACTGAGGGCCAGCCTCTCAGCCCTGAGCTCCAGGATCCTCCGCCGTGTCCGGTCTCGAAGTGGAGTCGCCCTTGATGACAACAACTTGCCGTCGGCTCCAATCCTGAACGGTCCATAGCTCGCCATGCTACTCACCCTCAGGCTGCTTGGGCTTAGGCGGCCACTCGTAGACATCGGCGAGTTCCTTCCGGGCCTCGTCGCCGCTCGTCGTCCTTATGGCCCCAGGTACGCCCAGAATATCCAGGCTTGAAGGAATCCGACGAGGACGGCCTACCTGTCTTTTGGGGGCGTCGATACCGCCTAGCCTCAGAATGAACTCCCTGGTGGTCTCGTCTTTGCGCTTGCCTTTTAGAAGCTGTCTGAACTCGTTGTCGCTTATGTCTACCTGTAGTTTCATGTTTAATCGAACGATAAATTAATATTAATACTTATTTGTTGAGGAGGGGGATTAATGTAAAATCAGGTATATGTCAACTTATCTGCTTACGGTCATTTACTGTCTAACTCTTCTACATGCGGATGGGCGTACAGAACCAGTTCAAGGAACTGGGAATCAAAAAATAAACCCTTTTTACTCGTATTCTATCGTCGCCGGCGGCTTGGGCGTCACATCGTAGTAGACGTGGGTCACGTCGACGCATGAGTCCAGGATCTTAGCCGCTGCCTCCCGGAGGGTGTTCCATGGGAGCCTCATCACTTCGGCCGTAAGATAGTCCCTTGTCTTCACGGCCCGCATGGACACGGCGTACCCGTTGCCCTCCTTCTCATCCACGAGGTAAAGGAGACGCGTGGCCTCAGGGTAGTTGTCCTGAAGATATTGAAGCGTCTTCTCTAGCTGCTCATACCTCGGCTCCATGGGGCGGTCCGAGCTGTCCCTGAAGGCGAGGGTGACGACAGAGCCGTACGCGCGTTTACCGTTAATTATGCCGGTGGCCTTCTCGTTTAGGAACCCTGCCTTTATCATCATGGGGTCGAGTTCAACGATCTCGGCGGCGTCTCTCTTAAGCACCTTAAGGTCTTTGGGGGACTGGCCGCTAAATATTGCCGCGAAGAACTGGGAGGGGTTATGTGGCTCGAAGGACTGCTCCACGATGAAAGTCGCCTTCTTTATCTCCTCCAGCTTCTCCGGAGTGATCTCGCCCACAACCCTTATGCTGAGACCCGGACCCGGGAATGGCTGACGCGTAGCCAGCTCTGGTGGAGCGCCCAAGGCTCGCGCGACCTCCCTCACCTGGTACTTGTACAGGTTCTTCAGCGGCTCGACGACGGTGAACCCGTACTTCTCCACCGGGTCGATGCCGATCTGCTCAAGGACGTTGTGCTGCGTCTTGATGCCCGCGGACGTCTCGTCGATGTCGGCCTTTATGGTTCCCTGCACGAGGTACCTGCACTGCTCCTCGGCGGCTATCTCGCTGAGCGTCTCGTAGAAGTTCTGCCTAAACGCCTTCCTCTTATCCTCGGCGTCGGAGATCCCTGAGAGAGCCTCGATGAACTTCTGTCTCTCGTTGATAATCCTGAGTGGTAGGCTCAGAGGCTCAGATGACAGGAGCGACTTCACCTGCTCCGCCTCCCCCAGCCTCATGAAGTTGTCGTCGATGAAGACGCAGACCAGGTTATCCCCTATGGCCCTATGGACCAGAACAGCGGAAGCCGTGCTGTCGACCCCGCCTGAGCAGGCGACAAGGGTTTTCTCGGCCCCGAGGGTCTCCCTTATTGCTTCAATCTGGCCTTCTATGAATGCTTCGGCATCGAACTCCGCCATTCCGCTCAGAGCATCATGGTCTGGTTCACGCATAAAAGTTTTCCAATAAGCTTAAAAAAAGTGTAAAAATACGCGTTGCTCTGTCGGGAATCTTAACTTTTATATGTAATATATTATGTTAAGTGGTTAACAACGCAGGTGATTTGAGTTGGTTAACACAGTAGCGGTGATAGGCGTAGGCGTCATAGGAGGCGCCATAACCAACTGCCTATTGGAGTCGGGAAACAGTCAACAACGTCGTCGCTTCACACGAGACGGACGTGTTTTTCCTCTGCACTAGGCCAGGTGACACCGAGAACGTGCTCGTCGAGATAAAGGACGAGGTGAGCAGCAAGCTGGTGGTCTCCACGGCGGCCATCATACCGCTTGAGTTCTATGAGCCCGTGGTCCCTGGTGCAAGGTTCGTGCGGACTATGCCGAACGTCGCCGCCATGGTGGGAGAGTCTTTCACCGCCTACTGTATGGGCTCGAATACAACTCTAAAGGACAAGGAGACTGTGGATCTCCTCCTAGGCACCATGGGGTCATGCATGGAGGTCGAGGCGAAGTACATGGATCCTGTGACCGGGCTCAGCGGAAGCGGCCCCGCCTACATCGCCATCGTCATCGACGCGCTGACGTACGCAGGGCTCCGCGTGGGGCTGCCCAGAGAACTCTCCAAGGTGGCTGCGGCACCGTCCGTCCTCGGCACAGCCAAGCTTATCATGGAAGGCGTGTCAGTCCCTTCCGAGATCGAGGAGATGGTGACGACGCCGGGAGGCACCACCATCGAGGGCATCTACGAGATAGAGGACGGAAAGCTGAGGACGGCCCTCATGAACGCCGTACAGTCCGCAACCAACAAATGCCTCAACATCCGCCACCTCTGGGAGAATAACGCGTAGCCTCACCCCTTTTCCACGCTAGAAGAAAATATATCGTGTCGAGACACACGTATCCCTGTGTCAAGTTATGTATGATATCATCATCAGGAACGGTAAGATCGTTGACGGCACAGGGAACCCCTGGTTCTTCGCAGACATCGCCGTCAAGGACGGAAAGATCGATAAAATCTCGAAAAAGGTACGCGGCGAAGCTGAGACCGTCATCGACGCCACGGGGCTCGTCGTCTGCCCCGGCTTCATCGACGCCCACAGCCACGGCGACTTTAACACCCTCGTCTACAGGGACATGGAGAACATCGTCCACCAAGGAATAACCACGGTGGTCGCAGGCCAGTGCGGATCCAGCCCGGCTCCGCTCAGCGACGAGATCCGCGGCGAGACGCAGAAAGAGGTCGACGCCCGGCTCCCCGATGGAATAGAGCTGAAGCTCACGTGGGACACCTTCGACGAGTATCTCAGGGAGGAGGAGAAGGAGGGGCTCGGCGCCAACGTCGCCCACATCGTGGGCCACGGAGCCGTCAGGGCCGCGGGCATGGGCCTTGAGGCGCGTGACCCGACGCCCAAGGAGCTCGAGAAGATGAAGGAACTGACGGCGGAGGCAATGGAGGCGGGGGCCTATGGGCTCAGCACAGGTCTCATATACCCTCCAGGCATCTACGCGAAGACCCCGGAGATCATAGCCTTGGCTAAGGTGGCGGCCGAGTACGGCGGAGTCTACGACTCCCACATCAGGGGCGAAGGAAAAACCCTGATGACGGCCCTCGATGAGGCGCTGGAGATAGGCGCGAAGGCGGGGATCCCCGTGCAGATCAGTCACCATAAGATAGCCAGCAAGTCCATCTGGGGCAAGAGCCGGGAGACCATGAAGATGTTCGAGGACGCTAGGGCTCGTGGTGTCGACGTCACGGTCGACCAGTACCCGTACAAGGCAGGCTCGACGGGACTCATGACTCTTCTTCCCCCCTGGGTGCACAACGGCGGAAACGAGGCCGCCCTCATACGTCTCAGGGATCCTGACCAGAGGGAGAGGATGAGACGGGAGATAGAGGAGGGGATCCCTGGTTGGGAGAACTTCGCCGGAGAGCTGGGCTGGGAGAACGTCTACGTCACCTCGGTGAAGACCGACGAGAACAGGGCTGTGGAGGGCATGAACATGGTCGAGGTCAAGGAGCACCGTGGGGCTCCCGACGAGTTCACGGCTCTATACGAGCTCCTGCTGGAGGAGGAGGGGACCGCGGGGATGATTATATTCTACGGCGACGAGGAAGACGTCAAGCACATCATGAGGCACCCACTACACATGGTGGGCACCGACGCGGGCTGCTGCAACGTCGAGGGACCGTTCCGGAGGGGAAAGCCGCACCCCCGCCATTACGGCACCTACCCCAAGATACTCGGCAGATACGTCAGGGAGGAAAAGACGCTGAGGCTCGAGGAAGCCGTGAGGAAGATGACAAGCTTCCCCGCCCAGCGCTTCGGCATACTGGACAGAGGGATTCTGAGGCCCGGCGTCTGGGCAGACATCACGGTCTTCAACCCCGAGACCATCATCGACAAGTCCACCTACAAGGAGCCCCACCAGTTCCCCGTCGGCATCGACTACGTCATGGTGAACGGCGTGGTCACCATAGAGAAAGGCATTTACACAGGGGCACACGAAGGGAAGACCCTTA
>Ga0265594_1000764_pt1 | contig 26078 bp, 9 predicted proteins | sample saktaG_11_FD_190147 | JGI IMG/M metagenome (GOLD analysis project Ga0265594, IMG submission 190147) | Saline water microbial communities from Sakinaw Lake, British Columbia, Canada - sak_2011_5_24_80m | ecosystem: Environmental > Aquatic > Non-marine Saline and Alkaline > Saline ... | reverse complement strand
TAACGGAAATTCAAAATAGTATTATCACTTATGAAAATATTATGAATTTAGCAATATGTCAAAGAACTTCTAAAACTTAGTGTCGCATATTTTTACTAAACTTTAGGTCGCGCGACAAAGTTTTAAAACTTTGGAAAAGTGTTATCTATTTAAAATAGCTATAATCATCTACCTTATACAGATTAAATATTTTCAGGCATTTTAATTTTTTTGTAGTTCGCCAGTATATTTTGAAAGCATACCATTATCACACAAATTCCTGAAAATAAGATATTTACTGAACAATAACTTGTCTGTTTATTACTCCTTTGCCTGTAATAATTTCAAGATGATAAATACCTTTGGAAAAATTATCAATATTAACCGTAGTAATTAATTCTCTTGAGACCTTATTCAATTTATTTATATATATTACTTGTCCGTCAATACTTTCAATTATAATAGTAATATCCTCAATATCATCAGAAACTAATTTTATATCAAATGTTCCTTTATTAGGATTTGGATAAACATTTACAGAATAATTTGATTCAATATTATTTGGTAATGATGTAACTTCAATATTATATGATACTGTATCATTACCACATGGACTAATAGCAATTAATATAACATTGTAGATGCTATCTGTAGCATATTCATGTGTTGGATTTTCTTCTGTACTTGTTGAACCATCACCAAAATCCCAGTAATATGAACTTGCAGAAGTAGAATTATTTATAAAATAAACTGTAAAACAATTAATTGCAACTGCAAATTCTGCAACAGCAGATGTTTCGTAAACATTAACAACAATTTCATCACTATCAGTACATCCATTACTGTTAGTAACAGTTACATAATAAGTAGTAGTAGTTGATGGTTTTACGATTATTGACGCTGTTGTATCTGTTGTGCTCCATAAATATGTTACACCTCCGGTGCCTGTTAAATTTACACTATCTCCATTACAAATATTCTGGTCTGAACCGGCATTTGCATAAGGTAATGAATTCTCTATTACTGAAATAACATTTGATGTAGCAGGATTTCCTGTAACACAAGGTGCTACATCAGATGTTAATATACAGATAACAATATCACCATTAGATAAATTACTACTTGTAAATACAGGAATATTTGTACCAGCATTTATTCCATTTACTTTCCATTGATAACCTGGATTGGAACCTCCGTTTGTTGGTATAGCATAGAAAACTGCTATTTCTCCCTCACAAATTGGATTTGATTCAGCAGTAATTATAACACTGACAAAAAGATTTGAGATAACATTCATAGAGATTGTATTTGATATTACAGGATTTACAGCAGTACAACCTAATGAAGAAGTTAACTCACATGTAATTTCATCTCCGTCAGATAAAACAGAACTTGAATAAACAGAAGTGTCAATGCCAACATTAGTTCCATTAACTTTCCACTGATATACAGGTTCACTGCCTCCATTAACAGATGTTGCATTAAATACAACTTGTTCACCCTGACAAATGGTATCTGATGATGCAGTAATATCAATGCTTACAGCTAAGTTTGGATTTACTGTCATTATTACAGTATTTGAAGTATCAGGATTGCCTGTAACACAAGCATAAGAAGAAGTTAATATACATTTTATCTGATCTCCATTAGATAAAGTATCACATAAATAGTTTGAACTATCTGTTCCTACATTTATTCCATTAAGTTGCCATTGATATGAAGGACTTAAACCTCCATTTACAGGAATTGCTGTAAATGTAACCTGTTCTCCCTCACAAATTGTATCAGATGAAACACTAATATTTATATCAACCGGCGCTATTGGGTTCACAGTTATAATATATGCATCTGATGTATCTGTTGAATTGACTACACAAGCTTCTGATGATGTAATAATACAATTCACATAATCCCCGTCATTGAGAGCATTATTTGTATAAGATGAACTATCTGTTCCAACAATACTAGCATTTAGCAGCCACTGATATACAGGATTTACTCCGCCATTTACAGGTGTTGCTGTAAATGTAGCTCCACTTCCTTCACAAATAGTATCTGATGATGCACTAACACTGACACTAACAGGTAAGTTCGGATTTACAGTCATTGTTACAACATTTGAAGTATCCGGATTTCCTGTTACACATGTCTCTGATGATATTAAAATACAGGTAACATTATCACCATCAGATAAAGTAGATGTAGTAAAAATATTACTGTTAGGTGCTCCTACATTAACTCCATTTACTCGCCACAGATAAGATGGCGTTAATCCTCCGTTTGTTGGTGTGGCTGTAAATATAACATTATCTCCTTCACATATTGGGTTTGCTGACTCTAAAATGCTTACGCTTACAGATAAATTTGGATTTACTGTCATTGTTACAACATTAGAAGTATCAGGATTGCCTGTAATACAAGTTAATGATGAATTTAATATACAGGTTATCTGAGCTCCATCTGATAAAGTATCACAGGAATAATTCGGACTATCTGTTCCTACATTTATTCCATTCAATTGCCACTGATATACTGGGGTTGCACCTTGGTTTGTCGGGGTTGCAGTAAAGGTTACATTTGTCCCTTCACATATTGGATTTGCTGACTCTAAAATACTTACACTTACAGATAAATTCGGATTTACTGTAATATAATTAGTCATTGTAGTATCATCATTACCATAAGCATTAGTATCTGATAAATAAACATTGTATGTTCCGGCAGTATTATAAATAATATTAGCAGGATTTTGATTTGTTGAACTGTTTGGCGTTCCGTTTGTGAATATCCATGACCAGCTGGTAGGAACATTGGTTGAATTATCAGTAAAGTTTACTGTGTCTCCTTCACATATATCTGTATTATCAGCAGTAAAATCAGCAACCGGTGGGTCCGAAGCAGGATTTACTGTAATAGCATAAAAGTATGATTCTGTGCCATTACCACAACTATTAGTTCCATGAACTGTCATGTTTCCTGATTCAGCAGAACCGGAAAAATTAACAGTAATAGAAATTGTATTTGCACCAGTTGCAATTGAAGCGCCAACAGGTAAAGTCCATTCATAGCCGGTAGCACCGGAAATAACCGGGACAGAATATGCAACTCCATTTTGTCCTTGTGTTACAACCTGAGTACCTGTAATTGCTCCTGCATCATCAGGTAATGAATTAACTGTTATAAGAAAATCCGGTGATATAGTGCCATTACTACAGCTATTTACACCGTAAACTGCAATAGTATCTGATGTGGCATCATCAGCAAAATTAAGTGTGATAGAATTTGTGTATGCACCGGATCCAATGGTGTATCCACTTGGACCTGTCCATATATAATCTGTAGCATTGGTAATAACAGGCACAGAAAATGCAACACCGGTTTGTCCCTGACAAACAGTTGAAGTTCCTGTAATTGTGCCAGCAGCACCTGCATTATTGCAAGGAACAGAAACAACAATAATATCATCAATATAAGACATTTTACTATTCAGTATTCCAGCACCACCAATGCCTGTATTTGAAGTCATAATCCATCTGAGATAAACAGACGCTTTATCATTACATTCAGCGGGTAAAGATACATTATCTAAAGTGCCTGATGCACCACCGTCAAGAACTGCGCAAGTAACACTAGCGCCTGCTACGTCTGTCCAGTCTCCGGCAACTCCTACTTTGTATTGAAGTTTGAAATCTCTTGGTGATGTAGTAGCGCTACCCCATTGTTTAGATGAAACTGTTATATTACTATAACCGGTTGTCAGGAATTCACATTCCCACCATTTTGTACCACTACCGGTAGCCCATGTATCTGCATCTCCTTTACCTGTCCAGTTATTAAGAACAGCACCTGTAACTGATGTTGTTTTTACACCTATATTGCCTGTGATTCCATCATCTGCAAGATTATTATTATCTGCAAAATCCCATTTTACAATAGTAACAGGGTTACCGGTAACATTAATATAATTATATTTTGTTAAGGTATCAGAACCATCTCCATTTGTAGCTATTAACTTAACATCATACATTCCTGAAGAGGCATAACTAATACTGGTTGGGTTTTGAATATTATCTGTACCTGGTGAGCCGCCGGAAAAAGTCCAGTCCCATGCACTAGGCGGGTTTCCTCCTGTTGATTGATCTGTAAAATTAGTTGAACCTCCCGGAGAAAGCTCTGTTTCGTCAGCAAAGAAATCCACGTGAGGAGGATCATTTGCAATATCAGCACAATACACAGGTTCAATCCAGAGTGAAGATTTTGTCCCCCACAAATCAGCCATAGCGTTCCATTTACCATTATAAGTTGTATAAGCAGTGCTTGGATGGTTAGCCCTGTCAGCTGCCATATATAAAGCAAAAGTATCATTACTTGCAACATATTCATATTGAAAGCCAACAAAGAAAGAGCCGGAAACAGATACCGGTGCAAAGTCAATTGAATTAATATATCCTACGTCAAAACTACTAACGAGCATAGGTGTGGAAGAGTATAAAACAACACTTGGAGTATCAGCAACTTCACTCCAGATTTTAAAAGTTACATGAGTATTACCTCCAACAATATCAGCAACAGCAACAGCATAATCAACAGATTTTATTTTTGCAGTTAAAGTTCCTATATCATATCTTTCAGCATTATACTGCATATTATATCCATTATGTCCGGCAATATAACCGCCACCACTAGCTCCATAATAAGTTATTTGGTCATCATCATATAAATTTGATAATTGTGTACAATTATGATAAACATTTATATAATCAGTTTTTGTTTCAGTGGTATAACCATTACTATTTGTAGCTTTGAGAGTAACAGCATAAGTTCCTTCATTATTATAAGTTATTGCTACAGGATTTTGAGCAGTAGAAGAAGAAGGTGTTCCGCCTTGGAAAGTCCAATCCCAGCTAGTAGCATAACTAGTTTGTTCGCTAAAATCAACTGTTCCTCCTTCAAGTATATGTGTTGAAGTAGTGGCAGTAAAATCAGTAATTGGTGGAGTTGAGCCAGCAGCAATACCTTCAACAACAATATCGTCAATCATCCAGGCATAACCGCAACCTTCATTTCCGCCAGCCATACCTGAAGGACTATAGAAATTAAATCTTATCCAAACTGTTGATTGTCCGGCTGCTGTGGCAGAAATATCTATACTTGCATAATCAGGATTAGAGGTAAAATCATTAGGCGCAAGAGTTTCATTAATATCATATTTTGTCCAGTTTGTATGATCATTACTGATATAAACAAAAGTGCTATCATAATATCTTCTGTAAAATTGTTGAAATTTTAAAGTAACTGTCTCATAACTAGTAAAATCGCCAATAGAATTAGTTGTAGTAAGATTTGTATTTTGATTACCACTACAAAGGAAATCAGAGTCAAATAAAGCAAAGTTATTAGAAGCGGTGGTAGATGCAATTGGACCTATTGGATAGCTTCCTTGTGGACCAGCGGTGCCAATTGTCCATATATCACCGCTTGGTGGTCCTGTACTTTCATCAGTTATTGTCCATGCAGAAGTATTAGAGAAGTCAGCCCACCAGAGTGTGTCACTAGGTCCGCCGGGCAGGACAGTAATATAATCAGTTTTTTCTTCTGTATCAGTGCCGTTATCATTAGTTGCTTTTAGAGAGACAGCATAACTTCCTTGTGAATAATAAAAGATATCCGGAGGATTTTGTATAGCAGAAGATCCTGGAGTTCCGCCGGAGAAATTCCATGTCCATGACACAGGATTATTAGGAGTTAAGTCAGTAAAATTAACGCTATCGCCTTGATAAATGGTTGTAGGTGAGCCGGTAAAATTGGGTTTTCCTGTATAAATATCCATTCCATCCAAAGTTGTAGCACCAGTGCTTGTAGGGTCTAACCAAGGTTTTAACTGATCGACATCAGTAGCACCATATTGGTCCCAGTGGTACCAAAATTTACCATAATCATTTGTATAACCTGCATCACTATGCTCGGTACAAGATGAACTTCCACCGGTTAAAGTACCAACCACTCTTTTATCCTGATTAAAAAAAGGAGAACCTGAACTTCCGCCTTCTACTTCTCCATGTCCATTAGCAGTAGCAAAATAATCAACATCCCAGTGAGCACCGGTAGCGCCTGTTTCTGTTCCAGTCCATGTTGTTGTTGTAGCAGTATTAGTACTAGTAGAGATTTTTTTACAATCACCGGCAGGATGATGAATACCTACACCACTTGTAGCAGCTGTATTTGTTCTGTCCCAACCATTATAATATGGCTCCCATGTAGGGTTGGCATCATCAGGTGTTGCGCTAAGTTCAAGAAGTTGTCCATCAGATCCACCATCAATATTCATACTAGCTTTCATTGTGCAACCTGTAACAGAATTTGCTTCGCTATATGTTCCGGAACCACAATCACTTTTCTGATAATTAAAATAAAATATCCACTCGTCTTTATCAGCTGCAGAAGCAACAGCTCCACAGTGATAAGCGAGTAAAAAATAGTTTTTAAAATCCTGAGAGGTATTATTAACAAGAGAGCCAGTACACCAGTAATAGCTGGCACCTTCTTTAAACAATAATCTTGCTACACCTCTTTCTTCATCTCGCCAGCCATCACCTTCAGAACAATTAATATCAACTTCACAAGAGCCGGATTCATCAATTTTTAAGCCGTTATCAGCATAAACATATCTGTATGCATAACCAATTTCAGAAATACTTAAAATTGGTTTATCCTTTACATTTTTTGCCTGAAGTTGTGTTCCTTTTGTTTTATACATTTTAGGAGCAACATATTCAATTGTTATTTCATCTCCATAAACAAGTTCTGTGGCAAATCGTCCGCTTTCTTTATTATTTATTTCAGTAAAAGCACCAATAACATGGGATTTGTCATGATTGTATAAGAATAACTTTGATTTTGGCGGTAAATAAAAATCATCAAAATATAAATTTAATGCTTCTGCTCCATCTGAACTCATTTTTAATCTCCAGATTTTTTTTCCATCAGGAAGTAGTGTCCATGTTCCTGAATTTTCCATATTAAAACCTGCTTCCAATAAAACGCCAACTCTTGGCGGAAGTCCAATACTATCATTTATTTTATCTTCATTGATTATTTGTTGTAAATCAGGTTTTGGCAATACTTTTTCTTCGTATATAGGAAGAGATTTACTAAATGACTTACTAACATTAAATGATGAAGAATTTTCATCTAAAATAAAACTTGGAGGTGTTCCGCCCTGGCTAATTTGGGCTTTTAATTGATTATTGATTATTGAATATTGACTAATAATCAGAAAAAAAACTATTCTAATTAATTTGCTTAAATTTTTCATAATTTTATATTTTATATTTAATTATTTATATTGTTTGATAATATCCAACAGCATTTATATTGCTTAAACTTATTTACTATATTTTTTAAACTCTACAAAAAACATACAAATATAATACTTTTTTTTCAAAAAGCAAATTTTGATAATACAAATTTACAACTATTTTTTAAAATTTCAATAGATTTTAATTTAAGATATTAGTTAATGCACGACTTTGTATAACATTTTGGGTCTATGTCAAATTTAAACAATATCACATTGGCACATTTATTTTTTTAATATACTTTTGCAAAATTACTAAATATATCAGCAGAAAAACAAATCCTTCTACTACAGTATAAAAAATGCTGATAAAAAAATATTTTCTTATTATTAAATCAGCAACAACCTGAATGAAAAGTATGGTTATAAACAATATTACATGCTTAACATTTTTATGATTCTTAAAAAAACTCACAGAATCTTGTGAATAAAAATAAACAAACAAAAACAGGTAAGAAATAAAAGTAGTTATAGCCGCCATTTTATAACTATACAAAGGAATAAAAATAAAATTTAATATAATGTTTAAAACGGCTATAATAGACATGCCGATTGCGATAGCTTTTAACTTATTAGCAAATTTGAATTTTAACTCTATAAACATAACCAGACCATAAAGGAAAGCACTTAAAAAAATCCAAGGCATTATAGTATCTCCGCTTCTAAATTCTTCTCCTAATAAAATTATAGCCATTTCCTTTGAAAATAGGCAAAAGTATGTTACAAGAGGAAGTCCAAATAATAAGAAAATATAGATATACTTTGAAATAAGGTAGTCGGAATTTTCAAAATTCACTTCCAGTTCTTTGTTTAACGAAGGATTAATTGTATTAAAATACACCGTTATCAGGGCAATAATACTCAATTGACAAATATTGTACACTTGGTTATATATACCCACAGTTGACATATCAGTAAACAGAGCGATAATATATCGGTCGCTAGATGTTATTAATAAATAGCAAAAACCGGTAATTAATCCCACGCTGCCAAACTTAAATAACATTTTTAGTATATTACTAGAAATATTCCTGATAGAAAAGGATATATTTTCTTTATTTGTTAAAAAGATAAATAACAAAACAATGACATCTATTATGATGACACTTATTAATACCGAGGTAATCCTGTAACCATAGCCAAAGGTCATCAGATACAATAAAACAAAGTTCAGAACAGCTCTTAATGAATGAATAAGATTGTACTTTAACGCTTTACCTTCAAGTCTGATAATAATAAGGTATAAGCCGATAAATTCTTTTATAAAATATAGCAGAAATGATAATAATATTAATTGTTTTACGGTTTTGTTTTCTGCTAAAAAATACCAAATACTAGAGATGATAAGTAATAGCAAACTTACTGAAAGGAAAATGCTAAACATGTTTGAATACAAAGATTTTAAGTCATTTTTAATTTTGAAAGCATTATAATATCTCCATAAACAACTTGCAAGCCACGAATATATAAAAACAGAAATATATGAAAAAGTTATAGTTATGATACCTAAGTAACCATATTCTTCAGGAGTAAAGTATCTTGTAAAAATAGGAGTTTTTATAAAACCTATGCCCATCGAAATAAGAGTGCCAAACAGATACCATCCTAAATCTTTTATAAATTTGGTGTTATTTTCTTTTAAATCCAACATTTTGGGAATATTCCTTCTTTTTTAGTTTTTTTTGTAAAAGAAATATGGATAAAAAAATGTTGTAAATATAATATTAATCCATTGTCGTACACCATATTCTTTACCGATTTAATAGATTCGAATAAATTCCGATTAATTTCTTTTCCATAAAATCCCATTTGTATTTTTTATCAACTGCTGCTATTCCGTTATCACTATATTTCTGAAATAGTTCAGGATTGTTCAGTATTTTCAGAATTGCCCCTGCTATTTCTTTTGGTTCCTCTGGATTTACTGTAATGCCAACGTTTTCCTTTTTAATATAGTCGTTGATATGTCCGAAATTACTTCCGACAATAGGTAAGCCGTAGTTCATATATTCAAATATTTTAATTTGAAGTATTATTTTGTGTGTCTTAATTGGTAAAAATATTCCTAAACCGATTTTACTTTTATTATAAAATTCAGAAACACGGGAATAAGGTACTGAGTCGTGAAGAATTACATTTTTTTCTATATTGTTTTTTTTAATAAATTCCTGCATCTCAGATTTCAAATTTTCTGGGAAGTAAGGACCAAGAAATAATACTTTCAGATTGTTTTTTTCTCTTGCGACAATTTTAGCAGCTTCCAAAATTTTAATCGCACCACGATGCTTAGTTATACCTCCGCAATATATGGCATCATAAATCTTATCTTTATAATCAATGTTTTCTCTTGTGTTTTCAAGATTTGTGTAGTTGTAAATAACATCAACTTTGTCAGAAGAAATCTTTTCACGGAATTTGTTTCTCAGATTTTCTTCATTGGTAATGATAAAATCATAATTTTTCGCACATTTTTTTTCCCAGTATCTTATATACTCGGCATAAATTTTTTTTATAAGAGTAAATATTCCTTTTGTATTTATGTAATCAAGTATATTTTCTGGATAAGGTTCATGTATGTCATAAATGATAATTGGCTGGGAGGGGAGAAGTTTTATTTTTTTTCCAATCTTATTTATTTTTAGGTCGTGAATGTGATAAATATTAGCTTTTATTTCTGCAGCTTGTTGGAACATTTTTGAGTAAAGTCCTCCTGGAAGGATTTTATTAATCAAATAATTTAAAAATCTATTTCTTACATAAATTTTTCTTTTAATTTTTATAAAATTTATTCCTTCTTCGGTAATTCCTTTTTCATTTTTATTACTAGCAAGTATATAATACACATCATATCCATTTTTTTTCAATGATAAAGCCTCTTTCCAATAAATTCTATCATCTAATAGATAATGATGATCAGCTAAAAAACACACCTTTGTTGTATTATTTTTCATTTGTTTAAATTTTTATATAATATAGTTTGAATTTAACTCGTTTAATTTTTCGTTTTAAAATAAGTTGATAGATATTATAAAATTTTTATTTTTCTTCATTTAAATATTGCTTTGGAAAAATTTGTTTTCCAAAATTTTAGTATTTAGAAGAGTGTCAAAATAACCTATAACAGCTAACACATTTATACTAACATTAAAAAAAAAAAATTCAAACTTCCTGACTCATTATTTGTAACAAATTGATGGACAGTAAGTTATAGAAATATATAAAAAATAAATAGGAAAATGAAAATGACACATTTTCCCAAAATCAGGCAACTGCCTGATGAAAGATGACAGGTTATTTTTTTACAAATCATTATAACTTTTCTTTGTCTTGATACAAAGAAAAGTAACAAAAGAAAAATCAAGGCTTACTAATAATTTTGCACAAAACTTACACATTTATCCTTTTCTTGCCGCAATCCAAGCCGTTCATAACTATATTTTTTTTTATCCATTAATAAATATCTATAAGTTTTAAAATATTTTTTTATAAATTAAAGTTCGTTCACTTGTGGATTGCTTATAAAAATCCACCGCAAAAGGATAAATGCTTGTTTTGATAGCAAAATCATTAGAATGCCATAAGTATTTAACTACATTTATTACATTTACAAAACTTGTTGAAGTATTTACATCATCATATTAAAATTTTTGTCTGTTTTTTAGGTGTCAGTCAGTTTTACTGCTGGGTCAGGAAATCTGATATTATTACTTATTTTTTAGCAACTATAATATTTTTTTATAATACAAATAATTCTATTTATTGTCAGCATCAACTAATTTATAAAGTTTATCTGCTCTTCTTACCAGTGATGGAACAGGTATAGAACATTTTTCTCCTTTAAGAGTTGTGTTTACATTTTTAAAATCAACACGTATTTCATGGACATTTGTTTTAATCACTCCTGTTGTTGGTCCTGTTATTAATATTTCATCATTTACTGACAAAGAATTTGTCTCAATTTTCAGTTCTGCAACATTAATATTTGAGAAATAATTTACAATTTTAGCAATATATATTTTCTTTTTTGTTGCCTGTGAGTCACGTATTTTAGTCCATTCGCCAAGTTTTTTTCCTAAATAATATCCATCCCAAAATCCACGGTTATAAACTGTTTTTAGTTCTTTAAGCCATTGAGTAATATTTTCTTTTGTATAATTATTATTAAAATAAGCATCAACAGCTTTGCGATAACATTGTGTAACGGTCTTAACATATTCAGGAGAGCGTGCTCTGCCTTCAATTTTTAAGACCTTGACACCTGCTTTTAAAATTTTATCTAAAAATTCAATAGTGCAAAGGTCTTTGGCTGACATAATATATTTATTGTCAATCTCTAACTGTTGTCCTGTATATTTATCTGTTACAATGTAAGGTCTTCGGCAAAGTTGCATACAATCGCCTCTGTTAGCTGAATGATTTTCATTATCTAAACTCAGATAACATTTTCCTGATACAGCCATACACAAAGCACCGTGAGCAAAAATTTCAATTTGTATAAAATTTCCTGAATGTCCTTTTATCTGCTGCTTTTCAATATCTTTTATAATATTTGCCACCTGTTTTAAATTTAACTCACGGGCAAGAATCATTGTGTCAGCAAAATGAGAATAAAATTTAACTGCTTCAATGTTGGTTATATTACACTGAGTTGAAATATGAACACTTATGCCGACAGAATTTGCATATTGTAATACTGATAAATCCGAAGCTATTATTGCTGTAATGTCATTTTGTTTTGCAACATCAACAATATTTTTCATCAAATCAAGCTCATCATCATAAATAACAGTATTTAAAGTTATATAAGAGCGGATATTATTTTTTTTGCAGATATCACTAATTTTAACAAGGTCTTTTAAAGTAAAATTATTTGAAGATTTTGCCCGCATATTAAGATGCTCAACACCAAAATACACAGAGTTGGCACCACCTTGTATAGCTGCCATAAGTGATTCAAAAGAACCAACAGGAGCCATTATCTCAATATCTTTTGCTGTCATAATTTGCTTAGTATTTGTTCATAAAGTTGCAGGTAAACCGTTGAAACCGTTATTTTATATTATCAGGTCTATTAGCCCACGACTTAAGTTGTAGGTTAATAAAAATTTATAAAAAATTCAATTTATACCCAACAGGTGCTACGCGACCTGTCGGGTGGGGTGTCAAAAATTTTAGATATATAAAATTTATTATCGTTCTATTTTGTGGAATAATCTGAAATTTAGCACATTACAAAAATATCGAATATTGAATAATGAATGATGATTTTTTTTTACATCTGTATGTCGGTGTTTATTATTTAAAATTTACCTTTTTTGTTATTTTTTGCAGTTTTTATGATGTTATCAAAAACTGAGATACGTTTATTTTCATTTATTTTTATCTAAAATAATAAATTTTAAGTTCTACATTTGATATTCGGTGTTCGATATTCATTATTCTAATTTGTCAACACATAGCTATACAATACATTATAAGAAATGGAACGAACAAATTTATAAAAAATTCAATTTATACCCAACAGGTGCTACGCAACCTGTCGGGTATTCTATTCTATTCTGCATTCCAAAGGTAATAAAATTTTATTTCGGCTTCGCTCAACAACTATTAAGTAAGATATACAAACAGACACTATTTAACCAAAAATTTTTGTGTCTCTACATAATAATCAGAACTAAATTTTAAAATATAAACACCTTTGCCGAGTTTTGATGCATTTAAAAAATAATTTGTCTTTCCTTTGTTAATTTTTCCTTTATATATTATAAATGTTTTTTTACCTAATAAGTCAAACAATGCTATTTCACAATACATATTAGGATGATTGTTCTCTATTGGGATACAGGTAATTCCTTTTGAAGGATTAGGATATACAGGCAACATTTTGACAGTAAAATCATTAGTTTGTTCTTCAACAGATGAAGGAGGCAATATTTTAAAAGACCAGTATCCATCAGGAGCAGTTATTGGTCGCACCTGAAATTTGCCTGAGTTAGCATGAGCTTGAATATAATAATAAACAGTACTATTAACCTGTTGCGAAGGAATATATCCTGTCCACGTATTGCTTTTAACAGTCATACTCATATCAGCAGTTTGATATGCTTGCATAGTATCAGTACGATAATAGACAGTAGCTGTTTGAATGCCGGATTTATGTAATATTGTGGCATTTACAGTATAATGATTTGTTGTATCATAAGTATCTGATAATCTTTGATGGGATATTAACAAAGGAGCGGAGATGCCAACAACATTTGTTATGCAATGGATAGCTCCTTCTGACGGTATAGTTTGTTCGCAATTAATTCCAACAACATTATATCCGGGCAAATTTTCTCTTAAAATTCTTAAAGCAATGGTATCATATTCCTCGCGATAAGTAGGAACAATAAATGTTTTATTTACAAACACACCATTTGTATAAGTTCTGTAATATCCTCCATTATCAGGATATAAACCGGAAGTGCTTGGAGGCATAGGTATTCTTATTACTTTATAAGAAGTTCCAAAAACAGAATTATAGTTTGACAAAACATATTGCAGATTAGCTTCTATTTGAGGACCATCAGCAACACCGTCAGGATATTCTCCAACTAAAAATGTTTCCTCGTCTAATAGTTTAATATGCATATCAATATGATGAATGTCATCATAAGGTAATGTAGGCATTTTAATATATCTGCTTATACCCATAAACTGGTTCATTATATCATCAACTTGTGTTTCTGACAGGTCTGAATTTTCATCTAATACCAATTCTGAAGAAAAGCCGGTTCCAAAGCCATCAGACATAAAATTGCCACCTGTATGAACTAATTCATAAGGCGGATTAGTTGTCTCAAATAATGGTATTCCTGTATAATCAGATATTGCGCTTGGTATAGCATCATCAGCAGGACGAGGTCTGTTATATATCCAGTCAACCAAAAGCAAAGAATCCACATCATTAGTATAAACATTATTGGCACCATAATCTCTTATCCATACACTATTAGCAGTAGCAATGATATAACTGACATTAACAGGTGTTACTCCATTTGATGTCAGATAACTTTTTACTGTGTTGGAGTCATTGCAGATTATAAAGACCTTACATTCTGTTTGAGCAGCTTTTACAATTTTTGTTAAAACAGATTCATAACTTTTCCATGAAATTGTTAATGCCTGTATCTCTTCCCATTCTGCCATTGTCCTTACAGGAGACAAAGGAGGCGTAGTAGTGCCTCTTACATTTATTGAGTTAAGATAATCGGGCATTTTTTTCTTTTCCTCATTTGTCATATAATTAGGCAAATCCTGAGAAAAAGATATAATTATATCTGTTGTAATAAATAAAACTGTTAAAATAATATAAATAAATTTTTTCATAATGTTTTTATTTTTGTATACTGATTCGGCAACTGCCTGACAGCACAAGTTTTGGTTCATTATTAGTAGAGAAGGGAACTAATAAGATAAAAATAATCATATTGTTACAAAGGTATAAAAAAAAATAAAGATATTCAATTTCTGATTTGGTAAAATTATAAAAAATAAATGGTTCTTCTTAAAAATGTGTGGGTATTAATTCACAAAAGTTAGAATTAATTACTTATGGGTGTACTTTAAAAACTAATCAGGCAGTCATGTTCGGCTACTGACGAATGCCTGACTATTTTTTTTTACCGCAAAGCACGCAAGGATATTTACACAAAGCACGCAAAGTGTATAAATCAATTCTTGCGATATCTGCGGTTAGTCGGGTGACTGGCTGATGCATGGAAATGATAAAATTTTGTCTTTTTAAGAGTGCCTCATATTAATTAGTTTTTGATTGTTTTATTAAGTCATACACCCATTTCTTTAGTTGTTCTTTTGTTTCGTTATTTTCAGGAGTTACAACAAATTCTTGTCCTCTTCTTGAAGATTGAAAATAATCATGCCTCCACGATTTTTTACTATGATAACTTATTTTTGTTTGTTTAAAAAAATCAGGTAACTCCCATTTTGAACGAGAACAACCATTTTTTGTGAGTACTAAATTTTTATTATACTTCAGGCATGCTGCACCATCTATATTGGAAAGAAAATCCAGTTTATCACAAGATTCATAAATACAATTTATTTTTTTGTCTTTTTTAATCTTTGCATGTGGATGATAATTAAATTGTGAAGGCAACTTAGATATGTCATCATGTATTTTACCTATTTGTAAATATCCATAAATCAAATGTAAATCAGGAGCATCTTTTTGGTATATTAATTGATTATTTACTTTTTCGGTCTGCTTAAACCAACCAAAAAAAAGAAACAAATCACCAATATTAACTTTTTTGTTTTTAAGATGTGATTGTGCTTTATCTTGTTGTCCAAATAATGGTTTCCATCCATTTTCTCTTTCTTTTATACACTTTCTAATATCCGGGTCAAGATGACAATTATCTTTTTTTGTTTTGGAATTTAGTTCTCTTATGATTTCAAAGTATGTTTTACCATCAAAAGTTAAATTAGAAAATTTCATATCGTCATTCTCATAAGGAATTGGCAGTGATAGTAAAGTGCCATCAGGCATTATTGGACTTGGAATACCTCCGTTAGCACTGTCAAATCCTTTTCTACTTAAAATTATTTGCATAATGTTCGGTTTTTTAGTTTTTAAATATTATTAACTCAAATTTAGTAATTCAATCCCCGCTACCGCACGATTGTATCGTGTGGTTTAGAAACAGAAATAATAATTTAACGTTAGTTAATAAAAACAATAATTTTTATTACATTTGAATCATGAGTGGTAATTACAAATTTTATAATCCAGAAGGAATTTATTTTGTAAGTTTTGCAGTAGTTGAATGGTTAGATGTATGGACAAGAAACGAATATAAAAACATAAAAATTGATAGTTCAGTATAAAAAGGTAAAAAAGTACATCATTGCAAGGAGCGAAGCGACGAAGCAATCTCTCCCAATTTGCAACAGATTGCTTCGCCTTCGGCTCGCAATGACGGACTACCAAATAAAATGTGAAATAAAAAATAAAGACCACACGATACAATCGTGCGGTAGTGGGGTCCATTGTGGATATTTATTCCATTTTGGTTAAAATCTTTTTTTTTGAACTTATAGATTTGCTCTATCATTTTTTAGTAAATATTTATTATAACCTTCTATCCTTTGTTGAAATAAATTTGGGACTGCTCTTTTTTAAAGATTACTGATTTTTTATAATCTTTTGTGTTTTAATAAAATTGTCAGATGTAAATTTAATTAAATAAGCACCTTTAAAAAATTTTGATAAACTAATAATAAATTTATTATTGTTTTTGTCAATATTATATAATGTTTGTTCTAAAACTTTATCTCCAAGGACACCATAAATCTCAATTTCTGCATTTATTGAACTTATATTAATAGTTCTGACAATAAGTTCATCTCTAAAAGGATTAGGATAAAATATGACATCAGGATTATTGAGACCTGAACAATCTACTATCTCTATATCCGAATATTTAAAAGCACCATCAAAGTCAGTTTGTTTTAAACGATAATATGATATACCATCACAAGGATTTTCATCTGTATATGAATAATATTTTAACTCATTTGAAGTGCCTGCACCATCAATATTTGTTACAATTTTCCAATCGTCAGAGACGATGCATGCATCGTCTTTACATTTTTCTATTGTAAAATAGTCATTATTAATTTCAGAAGCAGTTGTCCAGTTTAATTCAACAATATTATTATTACATTTAGCAGTAAAAATAATTAGTTCAATAGGTAGAGATGATCCATCGTCACATTTACCTATGATAAAATCAGAAAAATTCGTTAATTCTGTTCTTTTAGCAGTTATTGGATTGTTTTCTGTTCCTGTTTGTGTATCATTATTATGAGTGCCAACAGAAGCCCATACTCCGCCATCTCTTTTCAGAACAGCATGTTGGGTGGCAACCGTCCCGCCATTAGTATGTCCTCTTGATGTAATGGTAATATCATAATTTGCCGAGCCGGCATCAGGTGTTATAGTCCAGTAGCCATAGTTTAAAAATTCAATAATATTAGTGCCTAAAACAGTGATGTATGGTGAAGATGGCGCAGCTACAATTTCTTCTGTAAAATGAGCATCTAAATATGTAAGTCCTCCACTAGTGCCTGTTATGTTAATAGCAGATAATTCATATTTTTCAGAAGTGCCTACAGGAAAATCATATTCATTTGAAGCAATAACTTTTCTTCTTAAATTTCCATTAACAAAACTAACTGGTGAGTAATTTATTAAATTATCAGCAACTGTACTTTCAGAAATTAAGTAATGAATTCCTGTATTTACAATACCATCAGTAAAATTAATATTATTACTTGCAGTCATATTATCCTGCAATGTAATACCTGTTGAATTAGTATTATTAAACACTATATTCCAGAAATTGCTGTTATTGGATTTAACATGTTGTTCAGGACTACCATCAAATGTAACTGTGTTACCATAATTTTTAGTTTTAATATCATCAATTCTGTGGTTTTCTGCAGCATCATGTCCATAAGTATAAATGCCTAAATATTGAGATGTAGTATAAGTATTATCAGTTGTTCCTGTTCCTTGTTCTGTTCCGCCATAGTATATATGGAATTCTCCGGATGATGACCTTGTAACTTTAGCAGTATGCCATGTGGTGCTTTGATTTCCTAGACCTGTGGGTGTTAGTATAGCAACACCAGTTCCGCCATCACATCTGCAAAGGTTAAACTGTCCACCAGTGCCTATTTTCATATAATAACCATCTGTAGATGCTCCTCCGGGATAACCTGTTGTGCTGGTGTACATAAAGTAAAACTTGATGTAGCTTTCATCACCATATGCATCTGTTTCAAACTGATATTTCCATTCCCATTCACCATAAGCTTTTGTATTTGGTGTGGAAATCCTGTCATTGGCAGAAGCAGCATTGTCTCCGTTAAGATATTCTGAGGAAACTTCCCATGCACCTGATTGTACTGTCCATGTAGGATTAGAAGTGTAATTTCCATCGCTAAAGTCGTCAAAGATTTCAAGAACACCACCGCCGGGGTCAAAAGTACCACCATTATTTTGCCATCCACCTGCTATATTAATATCTTTTCCACCTGCATCTAATGTGCCGGCAGTTATGGTTAAATCGCCATCAATATCCATATCATTTGTGGATAATGTAGCACTTGTTCCATTGAGTATAACATTATTGAAATCCTGACCATCGGCTGTGCCACCGGTAACAATTGTTGATGTTCCGTCAAAAGTAACAGTTCCTGTACCAGAAGTAAAATTGCCATTATTAGTCCAGTTACCGGCGATATACATATCAAGTCCATTAGCATTCCAAGTTCCTGAAGTTATTGTAAAGTTACCATCAATATTTACAGGATTTGCAGATAAAGTTGCACTGGTTCCATCCAAAGTTACATTATAAAAATCCTGATCTATGCCTGTACCACCAGTAATAATAGTTGATGTTCCATCAAAAGTAACTGTTCCTGTACCAGAAGTAAAAGTGCCATTATTTGTCCAGTTGCCGGCACATTCAATAAATGAGCCATTTTCCATTGTTATTATACCGTTATTTGTTATGTTTCCTCCACAGTCAAGAGTTTTTCCTGTAATAATAGTAATATTGGGAGCTGCACCGGAATTAATTGTTAATGAAGCGCAAACAGGGTTTCCTCCGCTATATTCATTTGGATAGTTTGGACATGCATCAGGAATAGTTACATCAGTACTGGCATCTGGCACAGCACAACTCCAGTTATTAATATCATGCCAGTCACCATCTACTGTTCCTGTCCATAATCCGGGAATGCCGACTGTAGCATAAGTATTGGCTTCGTCGGTACAACCGTTTGCATCTGTTACTATTAATGTATATACACCATCCATAGCTGTTGTTGCACTTGTTGAGACAGTAGGACTTTGTAAACCTGATGAATATGAATTGGGACCTGTCCATGAATAATCTGACATTGCACCAGGTCCTCCTGTTAATGTCAATGTTGCTCCTTCACATAATGGTCCATTGTTACTTGCACTTGCTGTTGGCAATGAATTAACAGTAATTGTTATTTCATTGGTTGTCTTTGTTTCGCCACAGGATGTTACATTACAGCGGTATTTTGTTGTTGATGTAAGTGCAGGAGGACTGTATGTTGAAGAAGTGGCACCGCTAATATCAGCCCAGCCACCGTCATCATCCTGCCATTGATAGGTATAGCTACCATCTCCACCCGAGGGAGCAGTAGAAAAATTAAGTTGTGAAGGTGTTTCTCCTGAACATATTGACTGGTTGCTTTGTATCGTGCCTTGTGCCAAGGTTGGATTCACTGTTACAGTGATGTAATTTGAGGACCATGTCCATGCACCGCAATCCGGTGAGCCGGAATCATCAACTTGGCACTGGTATGACCTTGTTTGAGTCAATCCGGAAGGAGGATTGTATGTGCTGTTTGTTGCACCAGCAATTATTGTTCCACCTGAATTTGGATTAGTGGTTCCGTTTTTATAATACCATTGATAAGAATAAGTCCCTGAACCACCGGATGGATGTGCTGTCATAGTAGAAGGATCTCCATTATAGCAAATAGTTCCTCCACCACCGGTAATATTTCCTACTGTAAATACAGGATAAACTGTTACTGTTGTATTCGCACAAGCTGTAGTATTACAAACTCCTTCTGCCCTTACATAATAATTAGTAGTAGTACCGGGGCTCACATTTACCGGAGTTCCTGAACCAACAGAAGTTCCGGGGCAACCACCTGAATACCACTGATATGAAGCTCCTGTGCCGAGAGAACCTCCACTTTCACTTAAATTAGTGGAACCACCTGCACAAATAGTTGTAGTGCCTGTTATTGATGTTGGTGCTGTTGATAAACTATTAACAGCAATTGCTACACTGGCACAATTTGTAGTATTACATGTTCCTTCTGCTCGGACATAATATGTTATATCAGATGCAGGCATTACATTTATTGTAACACCTGAACCTATAGAACCACCTACACCACAATCACCTGCATACCATTTCCAGCTTGCTCCAGAACCTAATGAACTCCCGATTTGGGTTAAGTCAACATCATCACCATTACAAATAGTGGCAGAGCCGGTTACCTCAACTGTAACATTAACACATGATGTTGTATTACATGTTCCTTCTGCTCGGACGTAATAAATAGTTGTAGAGGTAGGATATACATCTATTGTAGTTCCTGTACCTATAGATCCTCCAGTACCACAGCCACCTGAATACCATATCCAGCTTGCTCCTGTACCGAGAGTGCCACCGGTTAGAGATAAATGGCTGACTTCACCTGAGCTGGTATGATCCGGAGTAGCTGATGCAGAAGAAGCAGCAGAAGATAAAGTATTTACAGTAACTGTTGTATTAGCACAAGCTGTAGTATTACATGTTCCTTCTGCTCGGACATAATATGTAGTATTAGAAGTAGGATCTACGTTTACTGAAGAGCCAGTGCCTACATAAGTTCCGGGGCAACCGCCTGAATACCATTTCCAGCTTGCTCCTGAACCCAAAGAACCACCACTTACAGATAAATCAGTGGAACTGCCGGAACAAATAGTTGTAGTACCGGTAATTGATGTTGGTGCTGTAGATTCAGTATATACCCAAACAGATACATTATCAGACGTATAGGTTCCTGTACAAGCACTACATCGCATACGTAGAGTGAATGTTGTATTTGATGTTACACTTGTGCTAATGCTATTATATGTACTGCTATATACTGGTGAACCGCTGCTAAAAGAACCGTTCCACCAGTTTGTGCCATTATACCATGCATATTGCCATGAACCACCGGAGCATTCACCTCCTGTATGAGAATTCTTTGTCAGGTTAAAAGAAGTTCCCGGACATACAGTAGCACTTGACGAACCATTAGCATAGGCGGTTACTGTGGTAGGTGGATAGCAAGGTGGAGTGTAGGTAACCTTTAAATCTACATTATTTGAATAAGTAACACCTAAGTCATCTCCATAATATCCCCATTCTTCGCACCACTCCTGTAAACCCACACACCACCAGTTTGCTGCAAGATGGCTCTCAACATCACTACAGGCAGTAGAACCAAGATTGTAATAACCATAAGATGACCAACCTTCACCAACATATACATAATCATAAGAAAAATAAGCAAGATTGTTATTTGTTCCCTCATCATTATCTACTCCGATATCTTTCATTATGTCATGTGTGAAACAATCCCAGTTAGCAGGATTTGAATCATAATTATAGTTTGAGATTTTTATATTTAACTGTTTCACATCAGTATATCCGTAATCATCATCAAATTCGCCATAGTCATAACTTGTTATGTATGTTTTTAGTCCAACATAAGTAACGTCTGAACCATCCTCTATACTTGTTACATCAAACTGGTAAGAAGCACGATGATATTCGTCGTTCCAATCAACATCCTGACCCACATTATGATACCATCCGGTCTGAGCACCTGTAACAATATGATTATAAGGAGCGTTACCATCATTATTATATTCATAATGATTTCCGTAATATGTCATACCCGGATAAACTGTACCTTTTGTTGATTTTGTTAATATAGTTATTATATCAGGAGGAATAGGTTTTGTCAGGTCTATATCAATCCATTCATAAGTTTCATCTGAATAATAAGAAGTAGGTTGAATAGTTAAAATAGCTGTTACAGTTTCGTCATCATTCATAAAATGTCGTGCATAAGGTGAACGTTTTTCCATTATTTCAGGTTTGTCAGTTGGATAAGGGCTGGAAATTGGCAAATATGGTGCAGCTATCATTTTCTTATAAATATAATAACCTTTATACTCGCCATCATCAGTATCTAATGCCTTAACACCGAATTTATTAATAAAATTATTTTTAGACAAAAAAACTTTTGCTGTAGTTGAATTAATCACCTGCACTGAATCCACAGTTGATTCATTATCTAATGAATTTGCAATGACTTGGATATCAGGGAGTTTCATTTGTAAATAATAACCTTTATATTTACTTAAATCCAGAACTTCTGAATTATATTTTTTACATAATTTTTCAGGAGTCATATAATATTTATAATAGAGTTGCCCATCTATATTAACAATTTCAGTTTTATCAGGCTTCACATATTCACTTAATGCAGATTTTTTATTTTCAATTAACTGAGGTTTATATAATTTACGTTTAGATTTTCTTTCCTGAGCATTTGTGTTATTTGCAAAAGCAACAAAAGCCACTATACTGATAAAAACCAATAATTTTATTAGTTTACCAAGATGTATTATTGTTTTCATAACTATATTATTTTAGTTCAAAGTTCAAAGTTTCAAGTTCATTTTTATTTATAATTTATCATTTATCATTATTTTTCTATAAATTAAGGATTAATATCAACATCAATAGATGTTGGTGCTGTTGATTCCGTATATACTGAAACATTTACACCATCGTTAACAGTGCTTCCCGTGCATTCACTGCAGCGCATATACAATGTGAATGTTGTAGCAGAGGTAACACTAGTACTGATGGTACTATAAGCATTATCATATACTGCCGAACCGCTGCTAAATGAACCATTCCAATAATTGGAGCCATTATACCAAGCATATTGCCAGGTACCTGAGCAGACGCCATCACCTGAGTCAGAATTCTTTGTGAGATTAAAAGAAGCTCCCTGGCATACAGTAGCACTTGATCCACCATCTGCATAGGCAGTGACTGATGTTGGTGGAGAGCATGGGGGTGGTGTTATGCGATAAGCCATATTATCTGAATTTGTAAAACCGTCACATGAGTAATTTGAGCCCACAATATAATAAGTGCTGGAACTGGTGCAGTTCCATGTTATAGATGCTGGTGATCCAGAGCAATGGTCCCCATTATCATCGTTGGAAGCAGTCTGGGTCCAACTAGAATTGTATATCCTGAGGTAGCTGTCCTCACTATTTGAGCAAAAGCTGAAGTCATAACTTGTTCCTGATGTTGCATTAAAATCCCAGAAAGGTATAGTACCTGAAGTATAAGCAGCATTCTGCCATGATGCTGTAGGTGTTATGGTTCCCTTATCAGTTAATGGAGAAGTAGTATACCAGTATTGCATGCTCCCACTGTTAGTAAAAGGGTCACATGAATAGTTAGATGCTGTAATATAGTAGTCCCCAGAAGATGCACAATTCCAGCTGATTGAAGCAGAGACACCGGAACAGAAGGGTCCGTTATCATCTTGAGAAGCAACCTGGGCAAAGCTGGAATTATATATTCGTAAATAGCTGTCTTCGCTGTTTGAACAAAGACTGAAATGGTATGTTCTGCCGGATGTTGCGTTAAATTTCCAGTAAGGTATTGTGCCGGAAGTGTAGGCTGCATCTTGCTGGTTACATGCTGGAGTGATTGTTCCTTTATCGGTGTCGCCGCAGGCAGGGCCGGATGGGGCGGGGGGAACAATAGAGAAGGTGCCTGCACAAGGGCTATTTGGTGATGGCCAAGTATCAAACCAGATATAGTAAAGTGTGCTAGCGGTCAAATTCACATCTAAACTTTGTGTACTAGCACTACTACCAACCGAACCAACACAAGTCCCACCCGATGCAGGGCATGAACCACTATAAACAAAAATTGCACTCCATGTTTGCCCACTGTAACTTATGGTATATAGTCCTGTTGTAGTAGGTGTGAATGTGTATAATGCTTCTTGTCCACCTTTATAACTGTTTGAAGCTCCGCCACAGGCAGTAGGTACGTTTGTAGCATTTAAATTGCCTGGAAGTGCTGTGCCTGTACATACTAAACTTTGGTTTGTAACCGGTGCTGAAGGAATGTTGATTGCTTCTGCGCAAGGGTCGGCGGGGGCGGTATATACAAGATATATATTGGGACGATAATATGTTTGAGAAACAGTAGGTGGATTAGTTCCATCATTGGCTCCTTCGAGAGTACGATAATTTGCGCTGGTAGATGTACAATTGAATTTGTGATAAGGACTACTCCAGCTTCCATCCTGATGTCTGAAACTTACCTGTAAGTGATATGTATTATCATGTGGAAAAGTGGTAGTTAACGTAAATCCATACCATCCTGCTGCGGTTTCAATATTCCAAGTGCTTGGGCCAAGAACGGAAGTACCTTCAGTTTGCCATGATGACAATGTACTGGCAGAAACATCATCCATCCATTCCTGTGCATTCAATATAGAATATGCCGTAGCAATTGCATCTCTATCATAATAAATATTGGTTATTGTTCCATCAAAATTTAACTCACTGTTTAGATATATTGACTGGCTGCGTGCATAATTATAATATATATCCCATGGATGTCTGTATAAACTTGTACCAGTTCCTATAATAACACTGGGGTCTATAATAACAGGATATTCTGTATTTTGAGCGGTAAGCCACTCACCAGGTACAACAACACTGATATAAAGTTCATTTCCTTCTTTTTGTACTTTGTATTCACCAAAAATCAGATGTTTTTTTTTGCCAATTTGTTCAGCAGTAAGTTTTTCTTCAGGGGCATAAGCAAGAAATTCTGCCTCACTTTGATCCAAAGTATTGTCGAATACAAGCACCTGATTATAATAAAAAGGACCTCCTTCTATATTATCTGTTAAGGCTATAGAAAAACTCTCTGTGGTAAAATTATCAGGCGCAACTGATTCATTTATTAAAACATGAACTCCATTAGGTAACTTTGTAATACCTGTGAAAATAATATTTCTGTTGGCTTGAAGCCCAGAAGGTAAATAATTTAATTTAATATTATGTTTTATTGCATCAGTCATAACGGTTATTTCATCATCAACATCTGGATATACATTTTTATAATGTATTATATTACCTTCGGAATAGCCATTCACTGAAGATGCATGTATTTTTGAAATAATCTCCCCACCAACCGAAATAACAGCCATTGAAGGGGTATTCCACATATTTAGTTCAATGCCTTTGTCAATCATGCGAAAACCTTTATTACCTGATTCAGTTGGGAAATATGATTTAAAAAGGTTGGTTTCACATTTATAATTGTAATGTTTGTCTTTAAACGATTGTTGAATACACAAATTTATATCTTTCCATTCACCATTATCGAGATAATGATAATTATCTCCAACTGCACATGTAAAAGTGCCATCACCATTTCTAAAATGTTTTGTAACAAGTCCACGTTTTTCTATAATTTCAATTGCTTCTGGATATATACTTTTTATTGAATTATAAAGTTTTTCACAAGGGCCTACTAATTTTTTTAAATTATCTACTTGTGTGCTTGAAACACTGTTTCTAATTCCTTGTTCATTTACATTTTGCGGAATCACATAAGGTTTCACACTGGTATTATCCCTGGTAGTTTTTGTATTGGTAATACGTGTATCCTGTGCATATATATTATTTGCAAAAGCAATAAAAATAATTATGCTGAAAAAAATTTTAGCAGACATATCAAATAGTCGTATAATTGGTTTCATAATTAGTTGTTATTGGTTAAGTTTTTTAATTTATTTATACTTTATATATAATACGTAAAATATGGGACAAAGATAATACATTTAAATATAAAAAGCAAATTTATTTTTAAAAATCTTAAATAAAGAACTTTTCCAAAGTTTAAAACTTTGTCGCGCGACCTAAAGTTTAGTAAAAATATGCGACACTAAGTTTTAGAAGTTCTTTGACATATTGCTAAATTCATAATATTTTCATAAGTGATAATACTATTTTGAATTTCCGTTA
>Ga0265594_1000763_pt1 | contig 26109 bp, 20 predicted proteins | sample saktaG_11_FD_190147 | JGI IMG/M metagenome (GOLD analysis project Ga0265594, IMG submission 190147) | Saline water microbial communities from Sakinaw Lake, British Columbia, Canada - sak_2011_5_24_80m | ecosystem: Environmental > Aquatic > Non-marine Saline and Alkaline > Saline ... | reverse complement strand
GGGCTGTTAAACACGGACTAAGGTAGGATTGAAATCGCATGGTGTACGCAGCTGTCCCGGGCCATGCCCCACGTTAAACACGGACTAAGGTAGGATTGAAATCTATCACACATCCGTTTCTCTGCTATCGCTCAAAAGTGTTAAACACGGACTAAGGTAGGATTGAAATTCTTCTTATTCAGTCCCGCTTCGCCCTCTGGGACCACCGTTAAACACGGACTAAGGTAGGATTGAAATTAATTGGCATACAGTGGAGGGAGCATAAATAGATGACGTTAAACACGGACTAAGGTAGGATTGAAATTACACTCCTTGCGGGTAGTTGAATTGGTCATCGCCAGTTAAACACGGACTAAGGTAGGATTGAAATCTTGTCCAGCTCTGGATAGATGACATCTCGAAGTAAGTTAAACACGGACTAAGGTAGGATTGAAATTTATACGGGAACGTATTGAACGTTTCGCCGGTATCCAAGTTAAACACGGACTAAGGTAGGATTGAAATCTATCAGCGCGGTTGTGTATTACAGGGAGATATAAGTTAAACACGGACTAAGGTAGGATTGAAATAAGCTCGCTCTGCACGCTCAATAGCAGGTCGTATCATCGTTAAACACGGACTAAGGTAGGATTGAAATAAGAGTACGGCATAGAGGTGATAGAACAAGAAGAGAGTTAAACACGGACTAAGGTAGGATTGAAATCTTATCAGTATTTATATTCTCGCCATTAAAATCGTCAAGTTAAACACGGACTAAGGTAGGATTGAAATCTTGCTTGCTTTACTATCGCTGATGAACTGCTTTGCCGAGTTAAACACGGACTAAGGTAGGATTGAAATCAGGAGCGTCAAACTCATAACGGCGACACCTCGCCAATGTTAAACACGGACTAAGGTAGGATTGAAATAATATTTAGGAGTGGAATATAAATTTATTGTCTGTTGTTAAACACGGACTAAGGTAGGATTGAAATATCCTATCCTATACTATACTATCTCCTTTTTATTCTGTTAAACACGGACTAAGGTAGGATTGAAATGTGCTATGCTGTGATTGCAACAGATTGATCTGGTCTGTTAAACACGGACTAAGGTAGGATTGAAATGTGTGTTATATCGGCACGGCGAACACGATCACGGAAGGTTAAACACGGACTAAGGTAGGATTGAAATCAACTTTCCCGAAATGGAGGCAAGATATGAGTTTTAGTTAAACACGGACTAAGGTAGGATTGAAATGTACCATCAGACGAGCACCAATCTTTATCTCTGGGATGTTAAACACGGACTAAGGTAGGATTGAAATGGTTTGAATCCTGGAGGGACCACGGGAGAAAAGAAAAGTTAAACACGGACTAAGGTAGGATTGAAATTTGATGGAACTAGTTGGCTATGTGGATGAGGACGCTGTTAAACACGGACTAAGGTAGGATTGAAATGCTTTTATTATTTGCTGTAGCTCGTTTTCTATGCGGTGTTAAACACGGACTAAGGTAGGATTGAAATTTCCGCTCTGGTCGCCGGCGCTGCTGGTAAGCCGCCGTTAAACACGGACTAAGGTAGGATTGAAATCTCGGTGTGTGCCCGGTCTGTGGCGCAGGCATAAAGCAGTTAAACACGGACTAAGGTAGGATTGAAATCTACTTAGCGGATGGTTTCACCTTTATGGTGGAAACGGTTAAACACGGACTAAGGTAGGATTGAAATGTGATTGCTGCTAGAGTACAGATACTCTGAAGCACGTTAAACACGGACTAAGGTAGGATTGAAATGCACCTCGAGCTCGGCATAGGCGTTATTGAACCGCGTTAAACACGGACTAAGGTAGGATTGAAATATTACCTGCCGTACCTCGGATTCTTCGATAAGCTGAGTTAAACACGGACTAAGGTAGGATTGAAATTTCTGCATCAACATGCAGCCAAAACGAGGAGTTGTGTTAAACACGGACTAAGGTAGGATTGAAATTTGCTTATGCTCGAACAGAACTTTATCGAAGTCTAGTTAAACACGGACTAAGGTAGGATTGAAATTGTAAGGGAGACGGTGGTGTGGTGTTGATAAGAGGTGTTAAACACGGACTAAGGTAGGATTGAAATCACAAAGACACAAGAACAGCCTTATCATACTCACTCAGTTAAACACGGACTAAGGTAGGATTGAAATGAAGCACAGTATCCATATCATACAGAACAATCAAAAAGTTAAACACGGACTAAGGTAGGATTGAAATTTCTGCATCAACATGCAGCCAAAACGAGGAGTTGTGTTAAACACGGACTAAGGTAGGATTGAAATTTGCTTATGCTCGAACAGAACTTTATCGAAGTCTAGTTAAACACGGACTAAGGTAGGATTGAAATTGTAAGGGAGACGGTGGTGTGGTGTTGATAAGAGGTGTTAAACACGGACTAAGGTAGGATTGAAATCACAAAGACACAAGAACAGCCTTATCATACTCACTCAGTTAAACACGGACTAAGGTAGGATTGAAATGAAGCACAGTATCCATATCATACAGAACAATCAAAAAGTTAAACACGGACTAAGGTAGGATTGAAATGTGGGCGTACGCGGACGATAGCTACACGCGATGGAGTTAAACACGGACTAAGGTAGGATTGAAATTATAAAATTATTCCGAGGCGCGCATTGGTACGACACGTTAAACACGGACTAAGGTAGGATTGAAATTTCTGCAAACGAGGGCAAGCGTGCCCCTTCCCGGTAGTTAAACACGGACTAAGGTAGGATTGAAATGATAGTCATCACCACGGAGAACTTCGATTATTCCAGTTAAACACGGACTAAGGTAGGATTGAAATCAAGATAGGAAGTGTGATTCGCACTTGTCCCTGCTGGTTAAACACGGACTAAGGTAGGATTGAAATCTGGGTTTTTGTGTGTGTGCAATAGACGAATACGAAGTTAAACACGGACTAAGGTAGGATTGAAATACAATCATAGACACGACCGTCAAAGTTACGGGCATGCGTTAAACACGGACTAAGGTAGGATTGAAATAAAAAACACAGATAAGGCGTTATTTAACTTTTTGCGGTTAAACACGGACTAAGGTAGGATTGAAATTGTAATTGAGATTGAGCGTGGCAACAAAGCCCGTGAGTTAAACACGGACTAAGGTAGGATTGAAAATCTCTTAGCAGCAACTCCGCCAATTCACCTCTATTGATTAAACACGAGCAGAAAAATCGTAAGCGAAGGCTCTGAAGAAAGCGGTAATCAAGCTGCCCTTCTTCTCACCACGCACCGACTATCATCGAGCTTCGCGACAAAGCTCCAGTCTCTGCTCAGATAGCCTTCCACTTTCTCGATCGGGATCACCTTCTCGGCAGTCCTTACCTCAGGCAGCAGCTGCCCGCGCTTCCACTCCATCGCCTCTTTGATCAGCGTGACCTGCTCTTCCTGAGGCAGCAATCGCCACAGTATCCCACGGCCCTCGCCGTATTTGGCCTTGATATACGCCTCAATGATCTGCTCAGGATCCTCGCTTATACCCGCCGAGGCTGCCCTCACTGAGGCCAGCAGAATATCAGTCAGCTTCATCTCCACCGGACTCCGCGCAAAGTTCAATTTCACGTATTCGGCACGGTGGTATTCTATCTTCGCCTTATCGTAGTAGGTGTCCTGAGAGCCGGGGAGGATATGCCCGAATAAGAACTGCTGTGTGCTCATATCCATCCGTCCACCATCCACGGTAGGCTCCCTGAGCACGGATTCAAATGCTTTTCGAAGGCAATGCGCAGAGATATGTTCCCATTGCTCCAGCCCCGCCCGCCGGGCCGCGGTCTTGATGATCTTGTTAATCGTCTGCGGCATTGGTCTCCGCAGGACGCGCTCTTCTGTCTTCCAGAGCGTCCAGTCGGAGCAGAACAGCGGCTCTTCCTGTTTTAGGTTGCCAAAGCGCTCTCTCCGTTCTTGAAGATAGGCCTTCAGCCCCGGCGTCGCCTCTGCACAGATGAAGGCATAGTAAGCTATCGAGCCTTTACAAGCATCAGGAACGCGCTCCTTCATCTCTGGATACACAGGGATCCTGACGCACTCTTTACCGTTCTCCAAATCGTCCCGTACGTCCTCATAGTTGAGTGCGATCAGCGTGCTGATTCTCAAACCCGAGCTCCAGAGGCTCAGGAGCATCACTCTGTTGCGTGCGGTCCCTGCAGCGTCCACCATGCGGAAAACCTCGTCTTTTGTCGGGATGTACTCTATCTTCTTCCGGTAGCGTGCCGGCAAAAAAATACGGCTGCACCTTCAGGCCTTCGTATTCGTTCGCCCTGAAGAAAGTCTGGAGCCGCCGGATGATGCTATGCTGTTCAGGTACGCTTTACTGTAATCCTTCTCGCCCAGTTCGTCGACGAAATCCATAATGAGCCCGTTCACACGCTTCGGTGGAAGCCCCACCAGCTGATCGGGATCGTACCCGGTATGCCTGCAGAACCGGTAAAGGATCCTCAGATAAACGCTTCTCGTGCTCGTGCTCTGCCTGTATGTAACGTCTGAGATGGCGGAGCAGATGCTGCACGGAAGTGTATTGAGATTTCCAGGCCTTCACGCCTTCGCGGTCCTTAATCCTGAAGTAGATCTCCCATGGACGGAGTTGCCGCGGCTCGTGCAGCTCAAACTTACCAAATATCTTCGGCGGTTCAATCGCCATGTGTAAAAAAGGGCTACTTTGGATGGATCCATCCGCTGTAGCAATGGGCCCGATGCGATCCATCCGCTACAGCGGCTGGATCCACCTAAATACGCTCACTTTTTGTTACTAAAATTTGGTATAAAAATTGGTTTTGAATTTTTGTGAATATGATATGTAATGCGTTGTGCCCGCGTGAGGATATCTCGTTACTCTATTTCCGTAATACCCACGCTATCGACGCAGCAGCACCGTAACAACCGTTATCAGCTTCGTTCTCGTAAAGATTTCAGAAGACAAGATGTCTGGGGATCTGCCATGAGAAAACAGAACGAGAAGAAGAAACTGGGTGACGACCTTTCCGGCGACACCGCGGCAGAAGGTAATGAACGGCACGATGTGGTGGCCCAACTCTACAAATTTCTTGTGACACTTTATTTGATCAACCCAGGACTGTTATTTTGTTTGGCGTGGCTACTGACCGATAGAGTCGCCCCCTTTCTCATGTATGCATACGAACGATTCCGAGTTGTGCAGGGGGAATAGGCTATCCGTATTCACAGCAGGTTTCGGAGGCGGCAAGACGCTCTGTTTGTTACATAATTCCCGTAATGTTGCGGGAGATGCTTGTCACGAGCCGTAACAACTGTTATAAAGTATGTGAGATTAAATTATCCCTAATAGTATGGTGGAAAGGGGTGAGACTAAGCAATGGGAAAATTGATGGAAAAGCTTATTCCCGGCTATGACTACCGGGTGAAGAAGAACCGGCTCAATTCTGATCGTGCAGTGCGCGATAAGCTATCACGGGAGTTGAAGAAGTCGTACAGTACGTTGAAGGAGGTCACCGATTTGGCCTATAAGGACGGCAGGCGTGAGGTGGTCGAGCACATCACGGACGTTCTTAACACGCTCGATCTCTTCAGGACCGAGATCGAGAACGCATCGTACGGGCTCTCGCCGTTATTCAAGCAGGAAAAGGTCTCGGATAAAGCGATCAGTAAGATGGTGGAATTCGACAGCGCGTTGGTGGACGAGTTAGAAGTGACAACGAAGGCGGCGGATCTCGTCTACGACCGTGTGCTCGAAGGTAAAACTTCAGACATCATTTTGCAGGTACGCAAAGTGAAACGGAGCGTTGACAGTATGCGGAACACATTCACGGACCGAGCGGACTTTTTGCAAAAAGAGACGGCTGTGGGGGTGTAACGCGCATGGAGAAGCAGCCGACCTTTTTCAAAGACACCGGTGCGATGGGCGATGTGCTCAGCGAAGCGCAGCACCTTATAGAAGAGGCGAGAAAGGAAGCACAAGCGCTGGACAAGAGCGTTCAGGCTCAGAAGGAAGCGGTCGATGGATATCGTGATCAGGTCGAGAAGGCACGGTACCGCCAGGTAATCAAGGAGCTCATTGGCGAGAGCTTGGGGGATGTGAAAGGCGCGGTTGCAAGCATGGTCAACGACTGGAAGGATAAGAAGCTGCAGATGAAGCAGCGTGAAGAGGAGCTGACCATGCAGAAGCAAGCGCTTCTGGAGCGTGAGCAGGAGCTCAAGAGCAGGCTTGATGAGATTGAAGCCGAGCAACGCGAACGCATGAGTACCGAATTGCAGAATATCCTTCAGTTAACGGCGAGTGTGAAAGAGCAGATGGAAGAGCTGGAAAAGACAAAGCAGACGATAGATGATATCCTCTCAGAAGATGAGGAGACGTTGCGGGATAAGGTGCTCACGATGGAGGATGTCGACTTCTTACGATTGAATTACTTTTCCCTGTTGCAATCGCGACTCTCGAGCCAAGGCGTGGTCAATCCACTAACGGGTGAGCAATTCACTAAGAACGTGTGGACGGTAGAGACGAGGAAAAATGAAATCGTTGCAAAGATCACCCAAGGCATCCTCGGTCAGCACGTCGCCGTTGGCTTCGAGGCCAAGTTCATCGTGCCGGTAGCGGAAGAAGGGTTCGTGTACCAGAAATCCGGCAAAGACGTCGTTGACCAGATAACCGGCTTCATCGAGGCAGAAGAACGCACTACGAACTCGTTCAAAGCCCTGGTGCTCGTCTCGCCCACCGGCTGGACTGAGTGGGTAACCGGTAAGGTGCAGACTATCCTGAACATGATGAAGAGCGTATACCTCGTTGATCTGAACGAGCGCGCGCTGGTTTACAACACGAGTGACAAGAAGACGAAGCAGTTTGCGGAATGGTTCGCGCCTGTGCCGATCGAGGAGGAGATCGCGGCGATGGTTGCTAAACTTAACACGGAGATCGACGAGGGCACACTTCAGTTCAGAGTCGATAAGGTTGGTGAGAAGTACCAGGTACCGCGGAAGATCGTGCTGGGTGCTTTCCACACAATGGTAGAAGAAGGGAAAGGAGAGCTCATCACGCCAGAAGAGGGCGCAACGGATAGTATATTGCTGGTGCGGTGAGTATAAGGAAACGAAAACTTTATTAACGAACTCGGCGAATTTGTACGCGGGCAAAGGAAGGCACGGGAGAAGTAGCAAAATGTACTGCCCGAACTGCGGTAAAGAGATCCCTGAAAGAAGCAGATTCTGTATGAGCTGTGGTGCAGATTTGAGTGGTTATAAGGTAGAGTTTTCGCCGAAGATAGAGGTATCTCCAAAAGTATCAGCTTATGCAAAGGCTGAAGGAGTTCCATATCCTAAATGGGAACCCTAGGTGGAAAAGTATGCGGAGATAGAGAGTGAAAGGAAGTTACCTGTTTACAAGAAGTTTGCAAAATTTGATGGAAAGCCCTTTTGCCCACTGACGGTGAAGCAGCGCAGGAGGAGAAGCGTTTCGTGAAAAAATTTGTTAATGTTGGAATAGGTCTCGTTGTACTTGTTGCGGTTGCACTCTTAGGACTGATACTTCCGGTTCAGGCACTAGGTGTTCCGTTTACGATCTACGGGCAGGTCTTTGACAGCGACGGGACAACTCCGGTCGATGGTGTTACCGTAATGGTCTCGAATCTCGCGACCGGAAGTTCAGTGCCGTCAACGGTCACGGCGAGTGGCGGCTGGTATTCGGTCAATCTTGGTAATTTGAAGCCGAACGAAGCCCATGCAGCAGGCGATAACATCGAGATCAGCGCGGATGATGGTGCCGGGAATACAGATACAGTCGTCATACCAAGGGCCGCGTCAAATCCGCAACTAGTTAATTTGATATTGGAGGCGGAATCGCCAACACCAACACCAACCCCTTACCCATCACCAACGTTTTACCCAACACCGACACCAACGCCAACACCGACACCTATAGTCCGCAGTGGTGGCGGTTATACGCCCACACCAACAAATAGGCCACCGAGCGCACCTACCGCCATATCTGGTCCTTCTTCTGGGTATACGGGGACCGGTTATAGTTATTCAACTGCTGCAACAGACGCCGACGGCGATAACGTCCAGTATGAGTTTGATTGGGGCGACGGAACCAGCAGCTGGACGTCGCTGGTGAATTCAGGTTATTCGGCCTCGCAATCTCATGCCTGGAGCAGTCCTGGTATGTACTACGTTAGAGCTCAGACGACGGATGCGTACGGCTTAACAAGCGGTTGGTCTTCAGCCAAAACGGTCACTATTGCATCACCAACAACACCTATTTCTACATATCCAACACCAGCGCCAACACCACCACCAATGTCCGCAGATGCGGTGCATTACAACACGTTGATCGAGTTTCTGCCGGGAGCACCTTCAGGCTGGGACGGTGAAGAGCCATTTGGGCAGACGTTTACTTCGGGTGAAGGGACATGGAGCATGGCAATGGAGTCGTACACGAAGTCGGGCAACGAGGAGATAACTGCCGATGTAGGCATCATGGATTCGGCGTACCAGCAGGTCGGCTGGTGGGCTGCCTGGCAGGGCTTCTACTCCTATGAATCAGCTGATGGCTATGCGAAGACCGTTACCGTCGAGGGCTACCCCGCGTGGGAGGCCTACACAAAGGACGATAATCAGTATGTGCTTTACGTTGGCATCAACGACCGTTTCGTGGTCTTCGTCAACACGAACAGCGACCGTGACACGCTCTACGACTTTGCCGATGCGATCGATTTTGACGGCGTCTCGGCTCTGGGCGGAAGTTTAGCACCAACCACACAGCCGGTGCAAACACCAGCACCAACACCAGCGCCAACGCCTTCATCTTGGACGCCCACACCAGCACCAACACCCACGCCAAAACAAATATTAACATACCCAGCGTTTGGCTCCGTTCCGCCATTCTACATCATAGGCGCTGCTGTACTCGTAATCATGCTCATGGCGGGTATCGGCATATCACGTAGGGGTAGAAGAGGTGGTGTTGGAGACGCGACAAAACCAAAGCCACCTTCAGAACCACCGAAACCCGAGAAAGAAGCCCCGAAAGATAAGTCCGCAGGTAAGTCACTCATCAAACCCGAACAGGGGCTAATTATAACCTCAGCGTTTGGCTACAAAGGTGCAAACATCCTTCATAAAATCAAAGTAGAAAACCCTACAATCGAGCCCATGAGCGACCTAAAAATTCATCTCTTTGTGCCAGAGGTCTTCCTGCTCAAAGAGAACGAAAAACTGATTGCGTTACTAAAACCCGGTGAATCGAAGACGGTTACTTTTGAGATCAGGCCGACAGGCGAATGTGGCGATTGCGAAGTCTCTGGTAGAGTGACCTATTACGACTATGCGAGCAAAAAGACAAAAGAAGAGGATGTTGCTCCTAAGACCTTGAGTATCGTCTGCCCTCTGCTCAAACTCAAGAAAATTGATGAAGACGCCTGGCGAGCAGTCGTGAGTGAACTAACGAAGGCCGAAGAAACGACGAAGGAGCGGGAAATGCCAGCAAAGACCGTCTTCGAGGTTACGTCGGATATCTTGAAGGACATGAACATGTACATGCTTCCCGCTTCGATAACGGAGACTCCGCAGCTCTACCGTGCCACCGCTCGATTCTACGCAGAAGGTGTGAAAGAGCTGAAGTACGCAGCACAGATAGAAGTGGTTGGTGGTGCGCGAAGATCAAAACTCATTTTGAAGGCGTGGGCGGAAAAGGAAGAGGCCCTGACTGGTTTTTATCATGGTATCCTTGATGAACTTGAGAAAAGAATTCAGGTCAAAGGCTATATAGAGGATAACATCGTGCAGCACTTTTATCATATTGGCACTGTCGTGAAGGACAGCGTGGTGCAGCGGTCAGTTATCAGTGCAGGAGGGAAAAAAAAGTGTCCACGGTGTGGAATGGCGGTTTCCGAGGACGAGAAGTTCTGTCCAGAATGTAGGGAGGAATTGAAATAGTCCAGCGATTACAGTTTTCTCGTAACAACCAATATAAGCAAAAGAACTTTTATCAGTAGTAAAGGGGCAAGGTAACTTTCTCCACGAGGTGAACAGGTAGATTGCCCTGTAAAGCTTGGAAAAGCGGCATCAGGCAAACCCTCCTTTCTAAAAAGGAGAGAAGATACCTCATGATCATAGTCATGCTGACTGTGCTCGTATCATTAATCGAAAGTGCAGTGGCCGGAGAAGTGTATGCAAATGGTGGCTTCACCGAGATTGTAAAGGGTGTCGCATATAGCCCGCACATGCCCGGTGAGGGCTGTCTCGAGTTTGGAACAGCAAACTATGCGCAGGACTTTGAATGGATGCAGGATGCGAATATTAATATCATCCGAACCTATGATTGGGTTCCTGAAGGGATCCTCGATAACGCAACGCAATACAATATTAAAGTGATTGAAGGTATCTGGATCCCCACCGGCGGAAATTTCTCTGATGCGTCATTCAAGGATTCATGCAAAACACACATCACAGAGGTTCTCAATAGAGACAGGGATAAATGCTGTATCATCGGGTGGTGTCTGGGGAATGAATTGCACGTCGATGCTGTTGATCGTGCAGGTAAAGAAGAGACTGAACGCTTCCTGAAAGAGCTTTATGAGTATACCCGCTCACGCGATCCGAACCCGAATCACTTTATAACGCACGCCAATTGGCCGCCATTGGACGACCTCGATATGTCCTTTTTTGACGTTGTCGGATTTAACGTGTACTCCTATTGGCCGGCTAAGGTTAGCTATAAAGGCTATTCTGATTATGTGCGCTCTTTAAAGGCAAAATACCCAGATCAGCCTCTTTTGATAACGGAGTTTGGCTATAGTACGAGCCCCATCGGTGAGGGGAATTTTGGTTATGGCGGAAACAGTGAAGAAATGCAGGCAACCAGCCTAGCAGAGCGGTGGAATGACCTTATCGCGGCTGGTTGCGCCGGCGGCATTGTCTTCGAATGGAATGATGAATGGTGGAAAAATGATTGCTTCAGCGATGATAAGAACACGCACGATTCGGACAATCCTGAGGAGTGGTTTGGCATAATAGCCGTTGAAGGAGATCTAAGTAACTATTCAATGAGGAAGAAGCCGGCATATTACGCCGTTCAGAAAATGTTCTGGTCTGAAAAGAGGAATTCGGCAAGATCAACACCAGGCTTCGGGATTCTAATAGGAGTCTTTGGGCTAATAATCGTAACATATTTAATGAGAAAAAGAGGAGGAGATATTAATGGCTAATAAAGTATTTTTATGGCTCTTGATTGTTTTGTGCACAGCGGCTGTAGTAAACGGAACATTTGTGTATGCTACCCTAGCCACTGACTGTTCGGCTTTAAACTGCGGTGAGGGATCTCCTTCATGGGATGGAAATTGGGATGCCGAAGTCGTAAGCCTAACATTATCATCTTTCACGCTTGATGCTGGAGAAGAGTTGAAGGTGAATGCCCTCATCAAAAATACTGGTGAGAAGACCGGGACATTCAACGTTCTCTTAAAAATCCAGAACCCGAACGGCGAAGTGGTAGAGCCAGATAGAGCGAAAATATACGATTTATCAGTTGGCAAGAGCGAGAGTGTAAGCCTGAGTTATACGGTTCCGAATATACAAGGAGATTATTGCCTCTCCGTCGAAATACTGGACGATCCAGGATTATCTTATTTGTTTGATTGCGAATGCACGTCCTTTTCAGTAATTCCCGTCTCAACATCCCTGTCTGCATCAACTACGACTCCGGCTCTCAGCATCACGGGCGAACAATCGGCAGACTGCTCACATTTGCGTTGTGGTGAAGGCTCGCCATCACTCTACGGTTGGGACGCGGAAATTCTTAGTATAACACCTGCTTCCGCCACACTTGCAGGAGGAGAAACGCTAGACATAACTGTTCTCACTGAAAATACCGGAGGAAAGACGGGAACGTTTAATATCCTTCTGTATGTGCAAGAGCCGAATGGAGACGTGGTACAACCAGATGAAACGAAAGTATCCGATTTGCCGGTCCGTGAAACTAAGAGTGCGAGCTTGAGCTATACGGTTCCAGAAACTCCGGGCAGGTATTGCCTATCAATCGAGGTAGTCGATGATCCCGAGGAATCTTGGTTGTTTGACTGTGAGTGTATGTCTTTTTCAGTCGCCTCTTTGCGAAAACCCCTATACGACAATCTTACCACTACTGCAACTGCTGATAGCTTTATGTACACCCTTTCAGGCGGGCCTTCGCCGGAGACCTCGCTCGTGGTGGATGACGATCTAGAAGTAACTGTAAATGGGAAGACAGTTCTTCTCGACAGTGACGGTGTCTCTACCAAAGATGGCCGCGCCACTTGGAATGGTTCACCTATTGCCTTCTTTGCGGCGCCTGGAGATGTACTCCAAATACGAGCCACGAATCCGGGAGGCACAGAGATTGAATTATCACCACTCTATCTTCATGTAAGCGGACATTCGGTCAAGTTGAGCGAAGGTATACCAAAGACCGCCAGTAACGTTCCTGTTTTCTTTGACGAAACGTTTACTATTTCTATACCAGCACCGGAGATCGCCATTACTGCGCCGAAAGAAGGCGAGGAGCTTTCATGGTCTCCCGAGGGCTATGCTGCGAAAGGAACGTATTCGGGATTGAGACCGGGGCTGAATTTCTATGTAATCGTTCATCCCCTTACAACCAATCAGTGGTGGGTTCAAAATGCTCCAACGTTATCTGATGAAGGAACTTGGGAAGCGATCGTAAATTTCGGTACGAAGGATCTCGGAGCCGGAGAGGAGTACGAGCTCCACGCCGTTCTTACCGAGTCGACACTTGAGATGGGGCTCGTAGATTCTTTCCCGGACAGCGTTGCTACATCTGTTGTGCGCGTGAGCAGGGTAGAAGCTTCACCCTTTGTTGAGCGCGCATATCTCTACGGCGGCATTATCGGTTTGGCTGCTGTTCTTCTGGTTGTCTTCGCATACAGGAAAGGGAGAAAGAGCAGGGGGTTAGTTAAAAAAGCACAAGAATCAGAGGGTGCGAGAAAAAAGCCAAAATTGGACATCACTATTACCGCGGATACCGGGTTTAAGGTTAACACGTGGGAGCAGTTGCATGCCACCATCAGTAATAGTGGTGCAGGCAGAGCGCAGAACATTATGTTAACTCTTTCGGGGCCTGTAGAGATGGGTGGTGTGAATGCAATACCAACGCTTGATCCTGCGGCACAAGCAGAGGTAACCTTGGGAATCAAACCCAAGGAGCATGGTAAGCTACCTCTTGTGATTCGCGTTTCTTACTTCGACGAAACTGATAGACCTTCTGAACTCAGTTTTGATAGATATATCAATGTAGCAAAGGAGGATGAAAAGGTGTCAGAACGACCTGTCAATATCCATATCGGCAGTATTGGTGAGATCCTAGGCACCGGTGCTACTAAGACAGGCGATATTGGAATACTAAAGGGTGGCATCGGTGTGGCAGAAAAGCGGACTAAAAAATGCTCTCGTTGCGGGCAAGCCGTTTCCGAGGACGAGAAGTTCTGTCCAGAATGTGGCGAACCACTGAGATAGCCAAGGATTACAGGTTTGCTGTAACAACCATTATAAAGAGACGCACAGTATGGGTAAGATAAGGAGAGCATAGGTAAAGACTATTGGGGGGTAAAAGGGGGGAAGTGAGGGAAAAATGTTTGGTAAGATAAAATGTAGCAATTGTGGAGCAGAGAATGATAAGAAGAGCAAATTCTGCTCAGCGTGTGGCAGTCCGCTCTCGGGAATAACCTGCAGCAGTTGCGGTGAGCTTGTGGGTCCAAGCTATAAGTTCTGTCCGAACTGCGGCGCTCGCATCAGTGATTACGACGAGCAGCGGAGTGGTGCGACACCTGTTGTGGATGAGAAAGGGAAGATAAGCGTTTGGCAACGGGCACCGAGCGATTTTGCTCAACGCTTTGAGGTCAGTGACATCAAGGGGCTCTTCAGCAAGAAGCTCACCGTGATGCCGGGTACGAAGGCATTGTTCCTGCAAGGCGGGCGATTCTCAGGCGAATTGCCACCCGGGACCTATACCGTGGGTGGACTTACCCAGGCGATAAAGACCCTGAATCTTGCGGGGAAGGCAACGGTGATACTCGTCGATGATTCTGATGTTGCTCTTGACTTCAGCATCGGCGGTTTGCGAACGAAGGAGAACTTTGATGCGGGTGTGAAAGGGCGGATCGTAGCGAATACTGAGGAGCCGATAATGTTCTTCAACAACCTCATGAAGGGCCGGGAGCACGTTGCGGTATCAGAGGTTCAGGGACTGTTGCGAAACGAAATGCTCAATGTACTCCAATCGAAGCTGAAGCAGTACTCGTTCGAGGAGTTGTACGGCAATCTTGAGCTGAAGCGAGAGCTTGGGCAGGATTTCGAGCATGAGTTGAGCACGACATTGAGCCGGGTTGGGGTCAAGCTCATACACATGCCGTACTTCGATTACGACGAGAGCTACTGGACGGAGATAATTGAGAAACAAGGTAAGCTCGGCAGAGCGGTGAAGGGGGAGGAGCTCGAGAAGAAGCGCAGTGAGTTGGTAAAACAAATTCGGGCCAGGTTGACCGAGGATAAGATCGACGAACTCAGAAATGCGGAGGACTTGGAGAAGTTCATGCACGAGATCGATAAGGACGAACTCATACGCGGGAACGAAATGAGCGAACTCAAGCAGATCTTCATGGAGAATCAAGAGGATCGCGTGTTCGCACGGGAGTGGATGTTCAAGCGGCTCGATGTCCAGAATGACGTAGAACTACAGAAAATGCGAACTGATTACGAACGGGAAAGGGACGAAGAGGATGCTAGAAGTGGCATAAGAATACTAAAAGAAATGAAAGCAGCAAAGCGCGAAGATGCCGCGGGCTATCAAGCGCTTGACCTTGAGAAACAGCAGAAACTGGCGGAAATTGAAGCCGAGCGACTCAAAGCGCGTTCTACTGTCTCGGCTGAGTCGCTTATTTCCATGACCGAAGGTAAGCAGGCGGAGTATCTCGCGGAACTGGCACGAATGGAGAAGGGCAAAGCACTCACCGATGAGCAGATCCTCGCGCTTGCCGCGGGCGATAGTGCTGCGGTTGCAGAAGCGTTCAAGGAGAAGTACAAATCGCTAAGCGCGGAGCAGATCATGAAGGTTTACGAGGGTCAACTGGAGGATAAGGACGAGCTCGTGCAGACGATCCAGGAGATCTCGAGCAGGGGCGATGACCGGCTGGAGCGCATGGCATCGAAAGCGCTCGAGCAGATGGGCGTAACGGCAGCGACGAGGGCGCAGGGTGCTTCATCCGGTGCTACGACCGTAGTAACTGGCGGCGGTGGCGCACCCGTGATTGTTGGCGGCGCGCCCCAGATGTCCGGATCATCAGCGCAGGACGTGAAGAAGGTCGTAATCTGTCCGGAGTGCAACGCGGAGCTGCCCCTTGGAACGAGATTCTGCACCAATTGCGGCGCGACGATCGGGAAGAAGGAATAAAGTGTCGAGCACCACCTTCAAATTTATCTTCTGCGCATGTCATAGAGAACTATCCGGAGCTTCTATAATTGGTACGGCCACAAGGGCCGTAGCTAAAGCTCGCGGAATGCCTTCTCTGATCTACATCATTCCTTTGTCTTGAGGTAGGTAGCACGAATCCGCAAAATTAAAATATCCCGCCTGCATACCTGTTAGCTGTTAGTGCCAATGGCAGACATCGAGATAAAACGCGGCTATGAAGTCCTCCCGGATAATAATGTCCGGTTTGGCATCCGGGTAATCAACAGCAGCGATGCTGCTATTTCAGAGGTTGAGGTCATCCTAGATTTTAACGAGTCCCTCTTCGAACTCGAAGGCAATAAGCTGCAGACCCTCGGCACGATCCCGCCGGCCGTGCCGCGCACCGCAAAATTCATCCTGAAACCGCGTGGCTGCATCCACAAGGCAGAGATTGCAGCGACCGTACGCTACAAAGACCCTCAGTGGAACCGGCACTCGGTCGAGATGCGTCCAAAAGAGGTGCACTGCGTCTGTCCGTTCCTCAAAGAGAAACCGATTACGCGGGCTGAGTTCCTCACTCTTGCCGCGTCCGGGTATACCGAAGAGCGGGGTATCAATTTTGAGGCAATTGAGGCTACTAAGGGTGTGGATTTTCTCTTGCACACCTGTCATAACCGATTATTTCTTGTGGATGATGTCTCAATCGAGAATGGCAGGATCCTCTATCTCGCCGGTGATGCTGTTGGAGAAAAGGCGTATTATCTGCTCACCGCGGTCGTCAAGGAATACGAAGGCGTCATACAGGTACTCCTGCGTGCGACCTCGGACAAACGACACGGGTTGACCGGTTTTCTAAACGAGCTAATCGAGAACCTGCGCCATCTCGTTTCGAGTGTTGCACGTGCGCGTGAGATCGGGGTCATCAAGAAAGAACAGGTCATAAACATTATCGACTCGGTCGTCCAGCGGACGACCTTTGCTGCTGGTGAAGGCGCTCCGTCTGTCACGATCAGGGACAGCGTGGTGCAGCGAACTGAAATCAAAGATACTCAAGATGAAAAGAGACGGCGGGAGGAAATCGAGCGACTGAGGTGTGAGCAAGAGGAGCGCGAGCTGAGAGCACGGGAAGATCAGGAGGCACGAGAACGGAGAGCACGGGAGGAAGCGGAGAAGAAGAGACGGGAACGAGAAGAGCGATTAAAACAGGAGCAGGAAAAACAGGAACGACACCGGAAAGCAGAAGAGGAGATGAAGCGAAAAGAAGGGGTACTTTTCCAAGAACCGAAAAAAAGCTCGCGCACGAAAATTTTCGCGGTGATCATTGTCTTTAGTGCGCTGCTGCTGGGCTACTGGGGATTTACCTCGCTTTCTCATGACGGTACGCAACTGGGTTCGCCGGTAGTCATACCCTCTTTGACGCATACACCAACGCCAGAAAATACACTTAAGGCGCCGAGCACCGCGTTCGTCGTCGAAGGTGTTGTCTCAGGATTTGATACCACGCCCGTAACAATTATACACCATGGTGGGGATAATGTCCTCGATGCGTTCAATACTAATGCCGCAACTACTACAGATTTTTGGCATAATATGGAAGTCAGATACAATGGTGCCAAAGTCTCGCAAACTATTACGTTAAACGATGATACCTTAACTGAAATACCTGATGACAAAACGGACTTCATAGCGGGAGACGAATTGGGAATTCAATTCGGCATGCTTTCTCCTGATGATTCCATCACCATTGTGTACACTCCAACAGGGGCCGTGATGCAGCGAATCAAGGTGCGGTAAATGCTGAGGTAACGCGATACAGCATGCCAGAGCGCTCTAAGAGGATGATTTTTTCCGCAAAATTAATGCAATTCACTGACTGTAAATCAGACTCAACTTACAATATCCAGAATCGTCCTTCACCCACTTCCGTATTCCTTCGCCCACCGATCGTACTTTTGGAGGTCCTGCGCTTTCACTGCGCTCTCCATGGCCGCAAAGGCTTTCTCAAAATCATCTAAAATCAGTTCACGCGTCTTCAGTTTGTACAGCCGTATTGCATCGACCGATTTATCCGCCAGCTCGCTTAGTGCAGGGTTCTCTGACCGCACCATGTTCCAGATAGCGTCATTACAAAGAGTCGCGATATCTCTGCCTGCAAACAATTTCTGGGTGCAAGACCCGGCAATCTGATCAAGAATGGACTCAGGAAGTTCCAGTCCTTCTTTGAGCGTATGGATCTTGATAATTTCTCGACACGCTTCGTTATCTGGTAGCGGGATGTATACACGTCTGGGAAATCTGCCCAGAACAGCTTTGTCAAGATCCCAGGGCGTGTTCGTCGCCGCCATGGTGAGGATATAACTATCTGTACCTTTATCCTGTAAGCCATCAAGCTCGGAAAGCAAGGTTGACAGTACTCTCCTCGACGCTTCTGACACTTCGCCGGAACGGCTTAAGGCGATGGAATCGAATTCGTCAAGGAAGATAATCGAAGGCGCTCTTCGCCGCCCGACCTTGTAAAGTGCGGAGACCAGTTTGGAGGATTCGCCGAAATATTTTGAAAGGACCTGCCCGACCTTCACATTGAAAAAGGTTGCTTTGAGCGAGCCCGCGGTAGCTGCAGCCAGAAGTGTCTTGCCCGTGCCCGGGGGACCGTAGAGGAGGATGCCCTTCCAGGGCTTGATCGCTTCTGGTTTATCTTCGATGAGGCTCAGCACGACCGATTCTTTTATCGTCTGCTTTACCGGCTCTAATCCCCCGATGTCCGCCCAGGTTACCCTCGTCGTTGTTACGAGGTTCTGCTCAATATATGCCTCAAATTCTTCTTTCTCGGGTTCGCCCTCTTCGAATTTACCGTACACCTCTTCGCGCGGCTTGTACTCCGTGGGTTTGGGCTTTGTCGGAATGATGCCTCGCTCCAGCTCTTTACTCACCTGCAGGTAGTTCTTTGCAAGCGTCAAGCGTTTCTCTTTGAGCGCCTCGTTCTCTGTCACCTTGGCAAGCTTCTCCATCGCCCTACCCGCTTTTAAGAACGCATCAGCTGCGGTAGGATAATCCTTCTGCTCCATCGCCTGATCCGCTATCTTCTTGTATTTGTGGAACTCATTATGCTGGATGGTTTCAAACTCGTCCGCGTATCCCATCTCTTCCGGTCTCCATCAGGGCATCATTTCGCTATTCCACGTGATAGTTCACCCGTGTAGTCTTCCCCTCCTTCTACGTCAGCGCGTTACTCATGCTTCCTCTTCACGCTTCACAACCATCTTCTCGGTGGATTTCTCGACTTCCTTAAAGAAGGCGTCCTCCGTGATTTCACCGGCTTCGAGGTCGTCCCACATCTTCAGTGCCTCTTTGGTCTCCTCAGTGAGCTGCTCCTCGCCAAAGATGCCGACCATCGCACCTTCGAGTTCCTTCAACTTATCCTGCTCCATCATGCCTTCGATCGCGAACTCCGTGGCGAGCTCTGAGACACGCCCAACGTCCATGTTAAAGAGCCGGGTCGCGATTGTACTCACTTCTTTCGCGTTCCTCTGCGCGACCATGAACTCGAGCATGTTCAGCGCTTTTTTCTGGTTCATGAGGCTCTCATGCGCTTTTTGGAGTTGCATCTTCTTTTTCTTCTGAACGTCGAGCTCCACAGCGAGGCTAATCTTCGTCTCCTTGCTCTGACCTTTGCCCTTCTGGATGACTTTCAGGATCTTATCGTTGACATCATCGATCTCGTCCCGCTTGATGCTCGCAAGCCGGTCGATCTTCAGCTGGTCGCGCTTAATTTCGTCGGTAGACACCTTCAGCGGGTCTTTCTTAAATCGCTCCTTTACCCATTTTCCAAAACTTTCCATACCTCTTTCACCTCACTATTAGGTATGAAAGAATACCTTTATAATAGTTGTTACGTATAGTTGAGCATTAAAACAGTAACGTTACGGGACGAGTGTACCTATGCGCGGGTCTAAGGAATCGCTCGGCGAACTTTTTGCAGCGTTGAGTAGGAAGAATCGAATAGAGGCATTAGATAAGCTCTCGTCGCGGTCGTATCGAAACGTCGAGTTAGCGCACATTCTTGATATCGAAAAAGCACGAGCATCTGAATCGCTCAATGAGCTCGCCGACTTCCGGCTTGTGGTTAAATTCGAACGAGAGGCGATCATCGGTGAGAAGCATACGCTCTACGTGGCGACGCCATTTGGTAATGAAATTTTAACCCTCAGCGAGAAGCTAGATAAGGTACGACACTCATTTCCTGATAAGGTACTGGATTTCGGCGAAGGGATCGCGTATATCCTCAAGTACTACATGGAGCAGGAAGAGATTGCGGTAACGCACGAGACGGTAATGACGCGGAAGGGGCGGAAGGTCAGCCTCGAAATTACGCGGAAGCCGTGTGAGAAGAAGAACTGTGAGCTAACCTGTGATCCGATAATTAAAAATGTCATCCGCAAATTTGGCACGATTGACAAATATCAACGGGAAGTAGCGGATCAATGCAAGTTTGATATCTCCTTCTGGTATAAAGAGCGGGAGGATTAAAGGGGTTAAGCGCCTGTTCTATTCAAACTCTTCTTCGTTGCTTTTTAACCGCTCTAATATCGCTTTGATGTAGTCGATTTCGTCGTCGAGTTCCTTAATGAGCTTTTTTTCCGGCACCAAGAGTTCGGAGATGGCTTTTACAAAGGCTTCCGGAAGGCTCTTTGCGATGAGGTCTCGAGCAAAGAGGTCAACCATCACTATCACCTCATCGTGATCCAGGATGTTACTGTCTAATCCCTGCAGAATGGTACCAACCTCTTCCACCTCGGCGATGATGCTCTTTCGTATATGGATAAAGTCTCCTCGTTTGAGCAGGGGGAAGTCGAGATCTATTTTTTGGTCCATGAACGCGTTAGCCACGAGTTTTGCTCGATCCTCGCCGATGAGTTCAGCCCATTCCTCGATGATCTTAGGATTCATACTGTTGGCTTTATCGTTAAGAGTTATAAAAAATGTTACGTGAATAATGTAACGACTCGAAGCAGTGAGTTCCAATAGCAGCCGTCATTCACTGCTGCCTGTTCTTTAACATGAGCCTTCTTGGGTTTGTTTCATAACTGATAAAATCTAAAGTTGCAAGGAGCGCGATAATTATGGCGCCTTTACCGATCCACTCGCTTTTTGGTAACTCCATGAAATTTAAAGATCCTTCCATTACCAAACGTTCGACATATGGTCCAAAGTCTTCTCTTTTGAGATATCTGACGTTTCCTGTTCTTTCCGAGCTTACCTCGATAGCATCTTGACCGACGTAAAGCAGCGTATTCGGCACTCGTTGACTTAACGTATAAACAATTTCGCCCACATGAAGATGGCTAATGAGCTTCTGCCATATCTCTTCGAACGTTAGTTTCCCGTTTACAATCTCTTCTCTCCCTTTTCTCTCTTGATCTACTCCTTTCTGTTCCTTTGAGCCAATTCCTCCTTTTACCATCCCGATATCGCCGGTCTTAATCGCACCACCTTCTTGATAATCTCCTCCAGCTTCAACCTTACGCGCTCCTTCAGCGAAGTAATCGCCTTTTACAAAAACATTAATGCCTTCAATATAGCCTTTAATGTGAATTCGTTTCTCAATTTCATCAAGGATCCCATGATAAAACCCTGTTAATGCCTCCTCTTTTTCTGCCCACGCCTTCAAAATAAGTTTTGATTTCTTCACACCGCCTAAAACTTCTACATGAGCTGCATACTTCAACTCTTTAACGCCTTCTGCATAGAACCGTGCAACGCCATTGAATAGCTGTACTGAAGAAGTGATCTCAGGTTCCAACATGAACATATTCTTATCTTCAATCACACGGGACACCATGGTAAACAAGGTCTCAGCGGAGATTTCAATATCCTTTGTACTTTCCTCAGCTTGGATAAGTCGACTAACTATATCTTTCCATCCAGCCTTCTCGATCTTCTTTGTTTTAAGAATTGGGCAGACTATACTAAGTGATTTAGCAGGAATATCCGTCTCCTTAGTCTTCTCGCTCGCATAGTCATAGTATGTTACTCTGCCAGAGATTTCGCAATCACCACATTCGCCTGTTGGTCTTATTTCAAAGGTAACAGTTTTCGATTCTCCAGGCTTTAGTAACACGATGCCTTTGTCCTGTTCCTCAAGTAAGAACACGGCTGGCACAAATAGACGGATTTTTATATCTCCCACGGTCTTAGATGCAGGGTTATCAATTTTAATTTTGTAAAGAATCGTGGCACCCTTGTAACCAAATGCTGAGCTAATAGCTATTTTCGATTCGGGTATAAATGCGCTGACTGGTTCTTTCTTATCCGGTTCTTCAAAGTGCCCTTCTTTATCGAGAGTATCCTCTTTGTTGTTTCGTGCCCTGATAGTTTTGGGGGCAAGCTCAGAGGCTACTAGTTTCCAGAGTTGGGCGGGATCTTTACCTTTGAAGCTCCACTGCCTGATATGAGCAGCTCTCTTGTCGATGCTTCTGCCACCTGCATCAAGACACTTGCCACTGTGCTTCGCTATGATGCGGTAATAGCCATCGCTAACGGGTTCCAACTTCCATTTCTGGTTGTCGTTACCCGTATAGAGCCACTGTTGAATAGCAGCTCCATTGTCTTTGTTCATACCGCGGACATCGAGGCACTTACCGCTGTGCTTCGCTGTGATTCGGCAATATCCCCAGCCAACAGGTTCCAATCTCCATTGCTGGTTATCGCCACCCCAGTAATCGTATTGTATAATGTTAGCCCCCTTATCGACGCTGATACCACGCACATCCAAACACAATCCACTGTGCTTTGCAATGATGGCATACCATTCGTTTTCTGAGAAAGACGTAGTCGATGAGGTAGATGGGCAGTTACGCGTGATTTTATAGGTCGCTCTAATCTTATTTCCCGTTATTGAAAAGCGTTTCTGACCACGATAGACCGAACGAGCAGCAACTTCCTCTATATGCTCTCGCGTGATCCAATTCCAACTACTTCCGGATGTAATCGCCTTCACAACCTGATTTATATCAGCATAGCAGTCATGATTTAAATCCACGTGGAACTCATTCTTTTTGTCATGCCGTAAGATATACGCCATGAGTTTACTGAGTTCAGATATCTGCTTCTTGTCCAGTTGCGGCCTTTTTTGTGGCATACCTGATTTAGAACGTGAACTCCTCATATCTCCTCACCATCCCTGTATTAATCGACGGTTTAATACCCTCCATTACGCTTCTTAAATCCGTCATCGTGATTCCCCTTACTGCCCCGGTCTTGATCGATTCCTTGAACGGTATCAACGACGCTTTTACGCAGATATGGCGGATGTCCGCGCCGCTGTAGCCCTCCGTCAGCTCCGCTAACGTATCAAACCCGATCTCCTCCTGCGGTTTCCCTTCCAAGTTCAGCTCGAAAATCTTCTTCCGCGCTTCGTAGTCCGGTGGCGGCACGTAGATTTTCTCATCAAACCGACCAGGTCGCAGCGCAGCAGGGTCGATGCTCCAGGGTTCGTTCGTCGCACCGATAAAGAGCAGATTATCGTTTTTTGTCTCGAGACCCTCAAGTTCTGCGAGAATTTGAGGCACGACACGCACCATCACGGTCGACCCTGAACTCCTGCGTTTGGGTATCAACGCTTCAACCTCATCGATGAAAATAACCGACCGCTCGTTACCCCGAGCAGTCTCAAAGAGCTTCTTGACGTTTTGCTCGCTCTCGCCCACCCACTTGCTCATGATCTCGCTCGGCTTGATGCTGTAAAAGATCGCGTCCACCTCGCCGGCGACCGCCCGTGCGATATAGGTCTTGCCGGTGCCCGGTGGTCCGTACAGAAGGATTCCGCCACCGCTGCGGATATCGTATAGCTCCGCCTTATCAGGATACAGAAAGGGGTAAATGAGCTTGTTTCTGATCTCTTCCTTGACGTCCTCAAGCCCCGCAACGTCATCGAATCGCACTTTCGAGCGCGCCGTTATGGTGACAGGTGCAAGTTCACCCCCGTCTTCTGCCTCTTTCTGTTGGACCTGCAGCAATTTAGCCTTCTCCAATAACTTCTCGGCGTTCTCGACCCTTACCGTCTTCATCTTGCCGCTGGACTGAGCGGCAGCTTTGAAGAGCTGTGCGCTCGCCTTCAGGTACCACTCGCGGGCCGTGTGTAACCCGCCATTCGCCTCGGCCTTCGCAGCCTTCTCGATGTACTCCTCCCCCTTCTTCAGGTACACGTCAAGTGTCATTGTCTAGTCGGTGATGTAAACGAACTAGGTTTTCTTCATCATCGTCTCGACTTCTCGTATCCCTTTGCTTATCCGTTCATCGAGCCCGCTCTGTTCTTCGGTCTCGACCTCACTCTCCATCGTCTTAGCGATCTCGTTCATGCTGGACTCGGAGAAGCTCTCTGAGCCCAAGATGCCCTCATTGGCCAGGTCGAGCGCCACGGAAAGCGCCTCGTCAATCGATTCCGCCTGCGCCATCGACCTCTCGAGTTCTAGCTGCATGGTCGCGATCTTCTCGGTATCAGGCCCTTCGAAGATCGATTTGCTGATATCATGTGCGAAGCTCACGAAATCGCCGGAGACCTTCACCATCTCCTTCTGTAGTCGCACTTCCTCCATCAGGAGCAGCATCCGCTGACCCTTCCGTATGCGGTCTTGGAGTGTGAGATACTTCGCCGCCTGCCGCTTCAAGAACTTCTCATCGCCGAGTTTTACAGCCTCCTTCCCCTGCTCGAAAACCATTCGCTGCAGCTCTTCTACTTTACCAATGTAGTTCTTTAGCTTTGTCTTCGCCTTCCGATATTCGATCTCACGCTCGATCTCCTTCTCCTGTTTAGATTTCCCCTTCAGCTTCTTCATCAAGCTCATGGCATCCTCCTATGCCTCAAAACAGAGCAAAAATCAACTCTTCCAGATATGATATATTTTGTTACATGATTGTCCCTTATCATACTTCCTCTTTTATCCTCCTGCAAAATAACCTGATACCCTCGAATCGGATCCATGTGGAACATACCTTAGCTGTATCCAGCATACAATATAGTCTGCCCATATCAAAATAATAAAACCTGTTACGATCTGTGTGTAACGCATTATCTGCAAGGCTTCGTAAGTAGCTACAGGCCTTCCCCTTACATCGTGAACTGTACTAATCCAAGCTCATGTTAAGTCGGCTAGAGCCCCTCCTCGTTGTAATGGTTTTCTTTCAAAATAAGAAAATGCTGGCGTTTTCTTTATTAGGCATTTTTATAATGGTAATAGCCTAAACTAAACTATGCGCCAGTGTTACTATTGTAAGCGGTGGTTCAAGAACAAACAGGCAGTGAGAGCGCATCTCCGATGGTGCCCTGAATATAGTGGTTCTAGGGGCCCCATAGTCCCTCTTGGGATCATAAATATCCCTCAGCAACCTAAGTCAGAACCTCCTGAAATGGTCAAGAATCTACGGATAAATCCTGAGGGAAGCTACATAGATCCATTAAAAAGAAAACCGCCGGAAACCGCGGCTGATTACATCTGGCCGGTGGATATTTGCGTGATTCACCGCGGTTGTATGGTTTGCCCGTATTGCCACGGACACCTAAGGTGCGAAGACAGGAGACCTATACCAGCATCCAGAAAAGGCAACTGCCCATTCTGTGGTGGTCTTTTCCTCTACTGATCAGGAACTCGCCTCTGTCTCTTCATCTGCAGTTTTTTGAGCTATGTTGGCGTAATGAAGATGCGATGAAATCGCATAAGATAGATCCCAAATATAGCATCAGAGGTGGTTTTAGGTTACAGGCCTATTAAGCCTATAACCTCGTTTCGCAACCACAGACTTGGAATCGTTATGGAATCTCAAAGGTTACGATATTCTAAAAACAGATCTGCTTTACACCGATATCAGTCACGGACCTGCTAAGCGCCGCCGCAAGTTTTGCTACCGCCACGTCGATTGTTACTTCAGCAATGGGATCCAAAACGGAACTCAAAACGACTTCATCCACACTTAGATCAATATAAAAACTTATCAGGAAAAGCTAAAATATAAAGCTAAAAAATGTTGGTATGTAAGTTATAATTGCAGTACGATTTACGGTATAAAAAAAGGTACTATTTATGGTACTATTTGGTACTATTTTAGTACCTAAAATAGTTGTTGAGAAAATGGCTCATATGAGGCAACTCATGGACCCTTTACGTCAACGACCTACAACATGCTATCATCACAGGCGCTTACCAGCAGGTCATCAATGGCCGGTCCCCTGTTCGGAGTTCGTGGTATCAACAACAAGCGGCACGAGGGGTGGATACCGGCGATAAAGCTATACTGAACGTGGAGATGCGAAAACGGCCATAAGACCACCTGCTTCTGAGTCTCACCGCTTTCTTCCATCTTCCTAACATCTGTCCGTTTGGAAGGTTCCGGCGCGTGATTCCTATCGACCATGAGCTGAGCGTGCATGAAAGCGAAAGTCTTATCTGAGGCATCCTTTCTACCTTATCTCGTTATACCACACCCGTAGACTGACTGAGGTTATGGTGTGAGGTGGAGAAATGGGTGCGCCGAGCAAAATTCATATGAGCCAGTTGGTGCAAATCCAACCTGAGGAACGGTTAGCCGCCACCTCAGAACTGAACCTTGCATCCAGTCTGGTAACGGGCTGTGGTGAAGCCAGGGGAATGGGATACTGGGCCGCAACGCAAGTG